>Ga0214921_10000043_pt1 | contig 251846 bp, 217 predicted proteins | sample LL1505_MetaG_FD_177992 | JGI IMG/M metagenome (GOLD analysis project Ga0214921, IMG submission 177992) | Freshwater microbial communities from Lake Lanier, Atlanta, Georgia, United States - LL-1505 | ecosystem: Environmental > Aquatic > Freshwater > Lake | place: USA: Georgia | collected... | reverse complement strand
ATTCCACTTGAATATTTAAAAGATTGTCATCATTATCATGATGTGTGGTTAAACAATCCTATTGCAATTGAACAAGGAGAAGTATTAGTCATTAATGGAAATGAAGAAACAAATACAAGCCAATTTATTGAAAATAGTTATTATGATGAAGTAACAAGAAAACTGTATGATTTTATATTTACGTTATAAACGAAGTAAATATAAAGTGTTTTGTTTAATTATTTTTTTTATGATTATTTTTATGATTATTTTTATGATTATTATATAAGAATAAGAATAAGAATGACAAGACAAGGACCATCTGAGAGCGCGACTATATTTCCTGTTGGAACAAAAAAGCGAGGCAATGATGGCAATAATTGGATAGTAATACAAACAAAAAATAGTAAGCGGTGGTCTAAACTTAATAATAATACATTACAGAAAACAAAGAAAATAAGCAAAACAAAGAAAACAAAAAATTATACAATAAAAAAAAGCAAAAAAAACGACATTTCAGTAGATAAATTAAGACAACTACTTAAAAAATATAATGCATCATTTAATGGTTCAAAAGAAGCTATGGCTCAAAAGTTATTTAGATTGCGGCGGGCAACAATTGAAAACGCTGATTTAGAATTAATTTATAATTTATTAGATAAAGATCAACAAAAAAAAGCAACACAACTCATAAAAGATAGAATTAATAAACCAATTACTAATTATAGAGGAATGTATGAACCACCAACAAAACCAATAAGTTTAATGACGCGCGAAGAGTTAATAAAGAAGTTACAAAAATTTAGAGACAGTTGGGAAAAAATTACTACACGAGACCAAGATTTATCAGATGAACGTTTAAATGGCGAACCAACTGACCAATTACGTAACCTAATTAAATTTTATTATAGTGATGATGCCAAATTCTTAGCCGAAGAATGGTTGCGCAATTATGTATAATAATTAGCAAAAATTAGTAAAATAATCATTAATGCATAAAATAATATGTTTTTATAGTATGTATGATAATTGTAAAATAATTAGTCATAAAGGAACACATAAATATAGTCTATTAATGTTACATCCTATGTATTCAGACGCGTCTTATTTTAATGATTATATAGACTATTGTAGTGTTAATTATAATAATATAATTAAGCATTGCAAATTTATATTACCACAATCACCGTTAATGACTATTGATTATCCACATAATAAGCAATATAACATTGCCTCGTGGTATAATTATTATACTTGTTATAACAATTTAAATAAGGTCGACAAAATAAGTCGCCACGACTTTAATGAGCAAACGCGTAGATTGGTTGCCATTATCAATAATGAAGCAGCAATTTTAAAGACTTATAAAAACATATTTATAATAGGCGTCTCTCAAGGTGGAACATTATTATTCAATATATTAAATAAATTACCTAGTCCATTAGGAGGACTATTTTGCATAAAATCGCTATATATGTATAAATATATTAAATTAAGAAAAAATAGAGCAACACCGCTATTTTTTTATAGTGGAACTAAAGATGAAATCTATAATTTAGAATATCAAAAAAAGTGTGCGCAATTGTTACAACACAAATATAAGCAGGTTTGGCATATAATAACTAATTTAGACCATTATGCTAAGATTGAAGAAGAATATAAATTTGTGTTTGATGCTATTGCTCAATTAATTTAGCGTATATTAAAATTGTGTTTTTGTTTTTAAATCGTTTTATTACAAATATTTGTTTATTACAAATATATTTATTCGCAGCAATATATAATATGGATTTTTATACGCGTCTTTTTTGGTTCTTTTTCTTTGCTTTTATAATTTTGTCTGGTTATTTAGTTTGCTGTACTAAGAAAACCAACATATTTTATCTACAAATAGCGTCAGGTTGTGGTATGTTTGCTACTAGCAAAATAGGGCGAACCTTTTTGCAAATATAATATATAAATATATATAAATATATAATATAAAGCCTTTTTAGCAATCTTAAGTTGTATTATATTTTTATATTATTTTAGTATATTATTTTAGTATATTATTTTATAATATTGTTATAATATAATATACTAATAATATTATGTCATGTGAAAAAATTATGTGTAAATATGGTTTAAATGATAAATCATTAATAAGAGACTGGTTAAAAATAAATCATCCAGATAAGGGCGGAAATATGGACCGCGACGAATTTATGAAAGTATTGGAATGTTATAAAAATAATGTTACTTGCACTGCAAAAAAGGCGAAGAATGATAAAGCGAAGAATGATAAAAAGACCAGCACTACAAAAAACACTAGGAAAAAGCGAGCAAAAATATTCACTTGTATGCGCAAAACGGCTAATTTTAGTAAAATCTTAAATTATCATAAGTTTGACAAAACACTTTATGACCCTAAAAAATTAAACAATGAATTGGTTGAAGCTTCGCCAAAAATGGTTCAATTATTAAATAATATTAAAGAGCTAGACGCCCAAGATGTCAAATATCACAATAAAAAATTCAAGCATTTTATATTTTCTGATGTTAAAGAAGGAGGCTACGGGGCTAAAATAATTGCATCAGCACTTCAAGCCAATGGTTATAATAACATACTTAAATCAAAAAAGGTGTCAAGTCAAATAAACGCAAAGCTGTATTTAGATATTGAAAAGTCGAATTATCAAAATTTTGCATTATTAAGCTCTAATAGCGTTTATGGAACAACGTTTAATGAAAAAATCAAAAAAGAAACATTGAAAATGTATAATGAGCGCCCTGCAAATATACACGGGAAAAACGTTCGGCTAATTGTTCTTGACAGCGGATTTAAAGAAGGGATCGATTTATTTGACGTAAAATATGTTCATATTTTTGAACCGTCTATAACAATTGCAGACCTTAAACAAACAGTTGGGCGCGCAACTCGAACGTGTGGGCAAAAAGGATTAGAATTTCAAAAAAATATAGGTTGGCCTCTCTATGTTTATAATTATTATTTAACTATTCCTGAAATAACAAGCGACTCAATGTATGTTAATAGGTCATTAATGGAAAATAACTTTGAAAGTTATAATAAAGACGAAGACGTGTTATTATTTAAAAATGTAGAAAAATATAATGACTCTACTATGAATTATAGTGAGTTTGACAGTGCTATGATACAATTATCAAAGCAACTATACGAATTGGCTCCATTATTGGCTGTTGACTATTATTTAACCAAAAATATACATAAGGCAAATGACTTAAATAGAGAGTTTATGGAAAAAGACTTTTATTTAATGGGTGGAGCGGGAGGAGCAAGAGCTAGAGCGAGAGAAGGAGGAGCGGAAGAAGCAGATGTAGAAACAGGAGAAGCAGATATAGAAACAAGAGAAGTGGATGAAGCGACAACAGGAGGAGCAGGCGAGCCCAACTTTAAGAAACAAAGTGACAATTCAAAATTTTTCAAAATAGATAATATAAAATGTATGGGCAAATGCGGCAAAAAGAGCACAAATGACATTCCTGTTAGTATTGATTTTATGAAATACGTGTATAAAAAGTATAATCACCCTAAACAATTATTAATAAATGCAAAAGCAAATGTCCGCCAATTTTTATGTAATTATATGAAAGATTTAGACAATAAATTTTGTAAGCATGTCAATTTAGAATGGTCTCAGCGTTATATTAGAATACCCTATATTATTGAAAAGCATAACAATTTATTAGATATTAAAAAGGATTTACAAGCTTTAGAACTAGTAATTAACAATGAAGATGATTCTACAAATATTAAGTATCCAATGATTTTATATAAAACTAGCTCACGCAATATTATTCCTAGAGCTAAAACAGTTTCTATAAGAAGTAACAGCAGCAAGACTTCGAATAAGCACAGAAATTATAAATTTACTAAAATGAGTTTTATTAAAATGAGAGATTATATTATAACAAATTATAATTCTAAAGAGTTTGTATGGGAACCTATTGATGTTGTAAATAAATGCGTTGATGCACCTAAAGCAAATGCAACAGCTACCAATTCTATTACACTAAATCCCACTCAAACATTTATAGCGGACTATTTTACTCCTGCTTCACCATATAAAGGAATTCTCCTTTGGCATTCTGTTGGAACAGGTAAAACATGCACAGGTGTTGCAACAGCCTCGTCCAGCTTTGAAAAAGAAGGCTATTCTATATTATGGGTTACACGAACAACATTAAAAGGAGATGTATGGAAAAATATATTTGACCAAATATGTCACGTAATATTAGTTGATGAAATAAATAAGGGTTTACTACTTCCTGAAAACTTGAGCGACCGAAAAAGACATTTGTCTAAAAGTTGGCTAGAACCTATGTCATATAAGCAATTTAGTAATTTATTAGCCGGAAAAAATGCTATTTACGACATATTGCTTGAACGAAATGGGTCGCGCGATTTATTACATAAAACGCTCATTATTATTGACGAAGCGCATAAATTATATGGTGGTGATTTAAAAGCTAGCGAACGACCAAATATGGAAATTATGGAAAATTTAATAAGTAATAGTTATAAAGTTTCTGGGGCCGACTCGTGTAAGCTAATGATTATGACTGCTACTCCTTTTACAAATAGTCCGCTCGAATTGTTTGCGCTAACAAACCTATTTATGACTAACGAAAGCGAAAAAATTACTACAAATAAAGAAGAGTTTAAAAAGCAATATATGACGTCGCAAAATATACTAAGTGAAACCGGTCTAAAGGTCTTAGCAAATAAACTTTCTGGGTATATTAGCTATTTAAATAGAGAGAAAGACCCTACACAATTTGCGCAACCTATTATGATAAATGTTCCTATATTAATGAGTCACGTTGAAAACGAAGATTTGAGAGATGCGGTCTATTTAAATGCTAATTTAAATTCTATTGAAAAAGATATAGAAGAGCTTATAGTATCGCTAAGAGCAAAAATTAAAGAAGAAAAAGCTGATTATAAATCTAAAAAACTCCCATTTAAGAATAAAGAAATCCCCCAACACATAACAGACGAATTAGATGCCATTTTGAAAAATATAAAGTCTTTTGAAGACAAAATAAACGGCTATAAGCAAAATAAAGCTGACGCAAAAGATAAAATGAAAGAGCTTAAAGATAAGGTGCGAACTATAAAGAATTCATTATTGCAAGAATATATATTATATACTAAATGTATGCATATTAAATATAAAAATGTGAGGACACAGAAAAACTATAAATTACTTCGCTAAATAATTTCTTAATGCTATATTAATAATAATGTTAATAATTAATATAAATAATTAACATTATTCAAGAAAAAACGGACTAATTTATTACTTGCTAGACTTGTATGTTGCACGGCATCTTTTATCTTTTAAAGCTTGGAAATATTTCATTTTGTTGTCTTTAGCAAATTGTAATACGTGCTTTATCCATGGACTTGTTTTTTTGCCACGGGTTTTCTTGCTATGGGTTTTCTTGTTATGGCGACTTTTTCTTCTCCGGCTACCGCCACCTGGACCTGCTGCTTGACCACTTGGTGCTGCTTGACCACTTGGTGCTGCTTGACCACTTGGTGCTGCTTGACCACTTGGTGCTGCTTGACCACTTGGTGCTGCTTGACCACTTGGTGGTGCTTGACCACTTGGTGGTGCTTCATCACTATCATCTGATTCTTCATCATCTGGATTTCCACCATAATAATTTTGTTGTTTTTGATATGATTTACCACCATAATGTTTACGTGATTTTTTGCTCGTTCCTTTACGTACCCCTTTGCGTGCTCCTTTAAGTCTTAAAGATTTGCGACGTCTTCTGCCGCCAGCAGTTATTTCGGAACCTGGTCCTGCTTCTGAAAAGGGTTCTGGAGCACCTGAATTTCCGCCAAATAAATCTAAAAATTTACCCATTTTTTTATATATATTAAATATATTATATTTAAAAAATTTATATATTTAATTAATTGCTAAATAAATTATTTTATTATTTTATTATTTTATTATTTTAGTGTGTCCTCCATATTTTAATAGATCAAATATTTTAGAAGTTGTCGGAAATTCATCATCTCCATAAATATCTTGTAATAGCAACCATTCAAAAATTCCTCCTAAATAAACATATAAATTTATAAATCCTAATTTATATAATTGATTATATTTGCTAATTACTTTATTATCACTACAATTCTCTCCATATATTAAAATCTTAATTGATTTATTGCTTTTTAAATATTTATTAATTATTTCTTCCTCGTTAGACGCAGCAATAGTGTTTTTTATTAAACAATCTTGTTTAACATAATCTAGAGTATTAATTAGCAATATTGTTTCATTAGCATTACTAATACATTTTTGCACATAGGCATAATTTACTTTATTTATACTACTAATATTACCCATTTAATATATAACACTGTAATTTAGTTATTATATTGTAACGAATTTTTATATTATTTATTTATTTAAACTCAACAGTTGTAGCTATAAATTCTTTATTTATTGACCTTGATGCGTTAGATGATAATTCTTCGCGTTTTTTTCGCGTTTTATTATTATATGATGATGTTGATGAATATGAGTCGCTACTTTCACATGATGAGGTAGATGTTGTAGAATTAATGGAAGAATTTTTCACTTTAGAACAGCAATTTCTTAAATTCATATCGGTTTCAATAATTTTATAATTTTGTTCAATATATTCTAGTATTTGATTTTCTATAGTCCATTTGAAAAAATTTAGTTGTCCTAATGTTGTTTGAATGAACTTGTCCTCTTTATATGGAACATTAATTCTATCCCACCTGCAAAATGGATCAAATTTCTTTTTGCTATATGCTTTTAATTTAAGCTTATAATCATTATATACATTTACCTTTTCCATTTTATTGTCTTTGTTTATCATATATACAATATAATTCTTCTTTGAGTAATTTGTAACAAACCAGTCCACTATTCTTAGCGATATACTCGATGACCCGTTTATAATATTTATCATTTTATCAAAATTTGTATTTTCACTATAAAATTTTAATAATTTAGTTAATAAAACATCGCTTTGCGTATCTATATGTAATGACATAACTATTTTAGTGTATTGAGTATTTAATATTTATATTAAAATATTCAATAATAATAAATTTTTAATAATTGTTAAATTATATAATAAATTATATAATAAATTATATAATAAATTATATAATATTTAGAAATATAGATTATTTCTTATATTAATATTTAATTTTTTCTAATGTAATAATATATAACAATGAAAGCTAAATGCAAAAAAACAAGACATAGGTGTTCTGCAAATAAAAAATGTTATAGAAAATCATTATGGACAAGAAAAAATTTAATAAAAAGATGTAAAGTAGGAACAAGAAAATGCAGAGACAATAAATGCCATAAAAAAACAAATAGCTCAACAAAAACTAAATCACCAAGCATGAAGTTAATAAAATCTAAGTCACCAAAAATCAAGTTATTAAAGTATCAAGAACCAATTAGAGCTATTACAAATAATATGGTGCAAAAAATTGCGTCAAATATATCAAGAACGTTTTCCTCGAAAAAAACTAACAAAAAAAAACGCCCGCCATGGCGTTAAGCATACAATGGCGCTAAGCTTATAATTCAGTATTTATATAATCTTTTTACATCATATAAATACTTATTACTTAATTAGTCTATTATGGATAATACTAACTATAATGAAAAATATATAAAGGGCTTAATTGTTAAAGTAGTTAAATCTAATGCGTGTAAATTAATATATGATGTTAATAAAGAAAAATATGTAGCTTGTTTTAAATTTAATGAAAACTATTATGATTTAAGCGATGACATTAAATATAATATAAAATGCTATTTAGAGAAAAATTATAGCCTATTTTTAGAAAAATAGTAGCTATTCTTATTTATTTATTTATTTATTTATTTATTTATTTATTTATTTAGCTTAGCTCGAGCTTTAGCTAGCCATACTTCAAGCTGTTTATTAGTTAACTCGTAAAAATTATCTTCAAGCATAATGTCGATACTTTCCTTATCAGTATTACGTGCCATTTGAATTAAATCTGCCTTTGCTTGCGCTTTCATTGCTGAACTCTTTTTATATAGCTCTAGTGCTAATTTTTCAACTTTTGCAATATCAGCAGATGTCTCTACTTTAGGTTGTGCTTTTTGTGCTTTTTTTGTCTTTTTTAAAGCCTTAATTCTTGCTTTTTCTTCCTTAATTCTTGCTTTTTCTTCCTTAATTCTTGCTTTTTCTTCTTTTTTTTGTGCCTTTACATCTTTTAGAATTTGAGCCTCTTCCTTTTTTTGTGCTGCTTTTGCTGCCTTTATTTCTTTTAGAATTAGAGCTTCTTCTTTTTTTTGTGCTTTTAATGTAGTATTTTTTACACCGGCGCGTCTTTTGTTATGCATTGCGTTTCGCGACTTTGTCATTTATATAATATTACTAAATATTATATAAATTTCTAAATATACTATAAAAAAAGTATATAAAAACTAACTATTATGTTTTAGCTTTTTTTAGCTTTAGTTCTAGCTTTAGCTATCCATACTTCAAGCTGTTTATCAGTTAACTCGTAAAAATTATTTTCAAGCATTATGTCAATTCTTTCTTTATCTACATCACGTCCCATTTCAATTATATCTTCCTTTGCTCGTGCTTTCATTGCAGAACTTTTTTTATATAGCTCCAGTGCTAATTCTTTTAGTTTTGCAATATCTTCTGTTGTCTCTACTTTAGCTTCAGCTTTTTCTTCGGCTTTGGCTTCAGTTTTAGCTTTAGTTTTAGCTTTAGTTTTAGCTTTAGTTTTAGCTTTTTCTTCGGCTTCAGCTTGAGCTTTAGCTTCAGCTTCGGCTTTTTCTTTAGCTTCGGCTTCAGCTTTTTCTTTAGCTTCGGCTTCAGCTTTAGCTTTAGCTTGAGCTTTTTCTTTAGCTTGAGCTTCAGCTTTAGCTTTAGCTTGAGCTTTTTCTTCAGCTTCAGCTTTTTCTTTAGCTTTAAGTTTATCATAATTTTCGTAACCAGGTGGTCTCTGCCTTTTTACATATGCCATTCGCTCCATATCCCAGCCGGGCATGCCTTTAAGAAATTCAGAATAATCTTTACAGTAGTTAGGCACACTAGTTTTGCCTTCTCTAATTTCTCGTGCTAAATATTGTAGTTGCATAATCACCATCCTAGTATGATAAGCTTCTAATCTTAATTCTTCTAACACAGGATTTGTAGCAGGTTTTGCTTTACTACGCGTTCGTTGAGCAGGTCCATCTAGACCTGACATTTCTAAATGCTTAATTTCTGCTTCTTGTTGTTTTAAGATTTTTTCATTTAAAGGAATAGCAGCAAGAATACGGCGCTCATATTCGGCTTTATCTGCATTCATTTTATCTGCAATTACTTTATCTGCTTTTACTTTATCTGCTAGTGCTTTAGTTGCCATTGCCTTAACAACATCCCTTTTAGGAACCATTGTCATTATTTTTTCTACAATACCCTTTTCATAAAACTCGGCATTATTAGCTTTTACATTAACATTATTCAACATAGTTTTAACTAAGAAAGGTAATTCGTGTACCTTACCGCGACCTCGCTTTTTTGAATTCAATTTTTTTCTTGAACCTCTTTGAGTTTTTTTCACTCTTCGAGTTTTAACCATTATATAGTATAACTAAATATTATATAAATAACGTATTTAAAAACAAAATAATATGTTTTATTTAGGCTTTAGCTTTGGACTTCTCCTTCTCCCTTTGTTTTATCATAATTTCGTAACCAGGTGGTCTAAATCGTGTAACATATCCCATTCGCTCCATATCCCATCCGGGGTTTCCTCTAAGAAATTCACCGTAGTCCCTGTAGCCATCAGGAACAGTATTTCTGCCTTCTCTAATTCGTTGTGCTATATATTGTAACTGCATAAGCACCCATCCAGTATGATATGCTTCTAATCTTAATTCTTCTAGCACAGGATTTGTAGCAGGTTTTGCTTTACTACGCGTTCGTTGAGCAGGTCCATCAATACCCGACATTTCTAAACGTTTTATTTCTGCTTCTTGTGCTTTTAATATATTTTCATTTAAAGGAATAGCAGCAAGTACTCGACGCTCATATTCAGCTTTATCTGCTCTATGTATTGCTCCTTTTACATCTCTTTTGGGCAAATGTGCAGCTATTTTTTCTACAATACCTTTTTCATAAAATTGTGTGCCATTATTTCTTAAACTAACATTATTTAACATAGTTTTAATTAAAAAAGGTAATTCGTCTGCTTTACCGCGACCTCGTTTTTTTGAATTCATTTTTTTCCTTAAATACCCTCTTATTCTTTTCACTCTTCTAGTTTTAGCCATTTATATATTAACATATTATTATTTAAACATTATAAAACCAAGTACTAAAATAAAATTTGTCATAAGGGCGCGACCCTTCGTTAATTAGTTGGTTTAAATTATATAATCTATCATAATCACTAGACCCACCATCACGTCTGTAAAACAGCAAATGACTTGTTAAATCACAACTTAGTACATCAATATATCCCATACCGCCATATTTATACCCAATATCAAACACATTTGTTTGCCCTTGATTACATAATTCTTTATAACGTTGCAATGCTTCATCGAGACTCATAATGGTCCATTGTCCATAATAAATTTCCTTTTTTTGATGTCCCAAAATTTGATATATAACTTTAATATTTCTATTTAAACCTTCTGGAATTGTTGCGTTGTTAAATAACATATTAAATTGCTGAAATGGTTGTCCAGTGCTATCATTCTTGAAAAATGGCTCTTTAGAAGAAACATAATCATTACTTGAAATAGCGCAAGTCTTTAATACTTCAAAGATCTTATTAACTTCTGATTGTTTTTTAATCATTGCTCTAGTAGTCATAATAATCTTTAATAGCTAAAGTTATTATTTTAATTATTAAGTCAATTTTTTTTTCATCCATTTTTTGTTTTCAAAATTAGTTAGTCTAATTTTTTGTTTTCAAAATTAGTTACTCTAATTTTTTTAATGTTATTAAATTATGTTCTAATTGCTTTGAAAACTTAAATTTTGCGCTATTTTTTCGCCGTCTTTGCAAATTACATTTTAAACAACATATAATTGTGTTGCTATTACTATGTTCATCATAATTATTTATTCTATCGAGAGTCCATTGACAAGATTCTCTCGAATTTTTAAATAATATTAGTGTTTTAACGTTACAATAAAAACATAACATAGAGCATGTCACCAATTTTTCTATAATATTTTCTAGTGTTATAAAATTATTATAGTCATCATATTTTTTTTTTATATCTTGCTGTTTATAGCAGTCCAATTTATTTTTTAATGCTTGACTAAAGTATTTTTGCTCATAAAACGGGATGCCTTTATATAGTTTTTGTATTAATATTAATTGACTATCATAATTATCATAAATACTAATAATAGCATTTGGAACTTCTTGAATGCTTACTTTGTCTAATAAATCTATATATGATTTTTTCTCATTTTTCATTTTTTCATTATTTATTTTTTTTGTAGCGTCATCAACACTGCATTCGCTTATATTAGTGCTCGCATTTTTATGCAAGCTATTTAAGGTTTGCGAACTAAAATGAATTACTTTATTCATTGCTTATTAAACTTATATTATATTAATATTGTTTTATATTATATTAATATATGATTTATATATAAAATTAAAATTATATATATTACTAAGACAAGCTAGAGATGCCGCCTATGCGTAAAAAAAATATTATTGAAGTTACTAATTCCAGCACAAATGATGAAACGTCTATTTCTAATATAATGCAAACAAAAGCAACTAAAGAAACTAAAGAAACTAAAGAAACTAAAAATAAAGATGACTATTGTAAAGAGTTAAAAAATATTGCATATAAAACAATGCTCCTTAATGGTCAAGAAATAGTTCCAGAAATAAATAATACCAATAATAATATATTATCAAATTTTTTAGAAAACGAATCGTGCGCAAATAAGAAAGAAAATTGGAGCAAATTAGATAAAACCCAAAAAATCAAAAAATTAATCACGCATATAGATGATAATTTACAGAAAAAGTATAAATTAAGCGATGACGAAACCAGCAAATGCCACAAATATTTATTAAAATGCTTAGAAAGAAAAGCCTTAAGTAAAGTTAAAGACGTTATTTATGATAAAGAAACAGGGGTCATTAGCGAAATACCTAATTTACATTTTGATAATATTGAAAGAGTTTTTATTCTCAAAAAAGATGATAAGCATGTTTCCACTGTAAAATGTTTGCCTTCAGAAACCAAATCGAAAGCAAAAACCATTAAAATTTATGACTAAACTTATATACAAGCTTATAGCTTTATATACTTTTCTTATATATTAAAATTGACTAGCTTATATTAATATTATAAACAATATATAAACTATATTATAGTATATTATAGAATACTATACTATACTATGAATAAATATTATAACGCCTATATATGTTACTTGCTTAATAAATATAAAATCCACGATTTATTATGTTTAACTAATACCCACATTATGGAATGCTACCAAGAACTGTTATTAAATATTACTGAATTTATGTTAGAATATATTAACACAAATCTATTACAAACTATGTATTATGATTTATATGATGAAATATATGAAGAAACAAATGAAGTATTTTATCCCTATCTTATAGAAACCGACTTATTAGCTAATATATTTAATATACATAAAGACTCTTCGCCATTATTATTACATTTAACTATTGAATTATGTCAAAATATACTTTTCAAATTTTATATTCCTAAGAGGTCATATAAAAAATCATACATTAGAAATGTGACCGTTAATCATAATAAAATTAAAGCTACTATTTTCAAGTTACAAAATATTCCTCAACCAGAGCAAAGAACTCCAGAATGGTATGTTTTCAGAAATTCTATATTAACAGCTTCTAATATATATAAAATATTTATAACTGAAAGCACTCAGTCTCAATTAATACTTGAAAAATGTTGTCCGAGCAATGCCAGTAAGTATAAAAATAATAATCTCAATTCGCCTATGCATTGGGGGCAAAAATATGAGCGCGTTTCAGTATTATATTACGAACACATAAACAATACAAAAGTATCAGAATTTGGATGTATTCCGCATTCTAAATATAGTTATATTGCTGCCTCTCCTGATGGAATTGTTTGTGATGAAAACAGTGCTATTTATGGTAGAATGTTGGAAATTAAAAATGTTGTGTCACGAGAGATTAATGGAACACCTAAAATGGAATATTGGATACAAATGCAAATACAAATGGAGGTGTGCGATTTAAACGAATGTGACTTTTTAGAAACGAAGTTTCTTGAATATAGCGACATTGAAGAATATAAGGAAGATTATGAACTTAATGTTTCTTCTAATAAACATTGTGGGTTTATTATGCAATTTTCAATAAACAATGAAGACGTGCATTATGAATATGCTCCGTTTAATGTACATAATGTAGAAAGCGAAGCCTATAGTGAGTGGACACAACTTATGCTTGAAAAAAATAAAAAGCACACTTATGTTAGAAATATATATTGGAAATTAGAAACTATTAGTTGCGTTTTAGTATTAAGAAATAAGTTATGGTTTAAGCATATTCAGCCTTATATTGAAACATTTTGGAATGCTCTAGTAAGCGAAAAAAATGATGGTTCATATGTAAATAGAATAAGTAATAAGCGAAAAGCTAACAACGAAGACTATAAAGAAAAAGGCGATTTTTATAAATCTGGATGTTTAATTAAATGCTAAGTTTTATTAGTTAATAATTAATTATTAATTATTATTTTTTTGTTTTATTTTTTATTTTTTATATTTTATAAAATATTTATTATTAGCATTTAAAATTAAATTAATAATAAATATATAACTTAATCTAATATTGCCTGAGCAATGAGAAATAGTAAATCAAATGATTTAGAAATGCACGTTATTAAGCGTAATGGAAAAAAAGAAGTAATTTCATTTGATAAAATTTTGAAACGCATCAAATCATTAGGTAAGCATTTTAATTTACAGCATATTATTTTTGCTCAATTAGCTATGAAAGTAATCGACCAGTTATATGATAATATTCAAACCACTAAAATCGACGAATTAACTGCAGAACAATGTGCGTCTATGTCTTCGGTGCATCCAGACTATACTAAATTAGCAAGTGCTATTGTTGTTTCAAACTTACATAAAAACACGAGTGCTTGCTATTATGAAACAGTTAAAAAGTTGTATGATTACAGAGATAGTAATAATAATAGCTTTAGATTAATTCATGATGATATTATGAATATTGTAGAAGCCAATAAAGCAATTATTAATTCGTTCATAGATTATGAGCGCGACTATGCTTTTGATTTTTTCGGTTTTAAAACACTAGAGCGCGCGTATTTAATGCGTTGCAATAAAATCATTGTTGAACGCCCTCAGCATATGCTTATGCGTGTTGCACTTACTATTCACGGCTCAAATATGGATAAAGTGAAAGAAACATATGACTATATGTCGCAAAAATATTTTATTCATGCCACTCCTACTTTATTTAATGCAGGAACACCTCGACCACAATTAAGCTCGTGTTATTTGCTGTCTATGGAAGACGACTCAATTGAGGGCATTTTTAACACTCTTAAAGAATGCGCGCAAATCTCTAAATGGTCGGGCGGTATTGGACTACATGTTCATAATATTAGGTCGTCTGGCGCATATATTAGAGGAACAAATGGAACATCAAATGGTCTAATACCTATGTTAGGTGTGTTTAATAAAACCGCGCGCTATGTTGACCAAGGTGGAAAAAGAAACGGAAGTTTTGCTATTTATATTGAGCCACATCATCCAGATATTGAGGATTTCTTAGACTTAAAGAAAAATCACGGAGACGAAGAAAGCAAATGCCGAGACTTATTTTATGCGCTATGGATTAGCGACCTTTTTATGGAGCGAGTTATGGGCAGTAAAGTATGGAGCTTATTTTGTCCGGATAAATGCCCCGGACTAAGTGACTGCCATAGCGAAGCCTATAGAGAATTATATTTAAAATATGAGGATGAAGGCAAATTTAACAAGCAAATTAATGCGCGCGATTTATGGATTAAAATTTTAGATTCGCAAATGGAAACAGGAACACCCTATATATTATACAAAGACGCAGCAAATTCTAAATCTAATCAAAAAAATTTAGGCACAATTAAGAGTTCTAATTTATGTACCGAAATTATTGAATATAGCGACTCACAAGAAACTGCTGTATGCAATTTAGCTTCTTTAGGGTTACCTATGTATATTAGCGAAACTAAGACTTTTGATTATGAAAAGTTGTATCAGGTTGTGCAAATTGTAGTCGCCAATTTAAACAATGTTATTGATATTAATTATTATCCTACACCAAAAACAAAACGGTCTAATTTTAAACACCGACCAATTGGAATCGGTGTTCAAGGATTAGCAGACGTTTTCTTTAAAATGGACTTGGCTTTTGTTTCAGACGAAGCAAAAGAAATTAATATTAAAATCTTCGAAACAATCTATTATGCTGCACTTGAAAAGAGTATGCTACTATCTAAGCAACGACTAGAATATATGAGATTTTTAAAAGAGCAATATTATTTAAATAATTGGACTTTTATTTCAGATGATGACGAATGCCGTGAATACAATATTTATAATGTTACTGACGCCTCAATTCATATTGCTATAGAAAATGACAAATTAATTGAACGGGCGCTTGCTTATGTTAAACCTATTAAAGCAGAAATCGACAACCTCGATAGCGAGTTTCTTGGAGCATATAGTTCATTCAAGGGCTCTCCGGCGAGTTACGGAGAACTACAATTTGATTTATGGAATGTTACTCCTAGTTCTGGTCGCTATGATTGGGCTGCGTTAAAAGAAAAGATTATGACTTATGGAATTCGCAATAGCTTGCTTGTTGCTCCTATGCCTACTGCTAGCACAAGCCAGATTTTAGGGAATAATGAGTGCTTTGAACCTATTACGAGCAATATTTATAGCAGGAAAACTTTGGCGGGTGATTTTGTGCTTGTAAATAAATATTTAGTAGAAGATTTGCTGAAGCTTGGACTGTGGAATGAAGACCTTAAAAATAGTATTATTGCTAATAAAGGCAGTGTTAGTCATATTCAAAATTTGGTGCCTCATTTGAAAGAGAAATATAAAACAGTATGGGAATTACCTATGAAAGAAATTATTAATATGTCTCGTGATAGAGGTGCTTATATTTGCCAATCGCAAAGTTTAAATTTATGGATTGAAGACCCCGACTCCAAAATTCTTACAAGTATGCATTTTTATTCTTGGAAGGCTGGTCTGAAAACTGGAATATATTATTTGCGCAGAAAAGCGAAGCACCAAGCGCAACAATTTACTATTGAACCTAAGAATAAGGGCGATAAAGGCGATAAGGAAAAAACCGATAAGGAAGATGACGAAGATGATAAAAAAGAGTGCCTAATGTGTAGCGGTTAAATGATTTAGATTTATTTTATTTTATCTTATTTTATCTTATTTTATTTTCTTATCTTATTTTATTTTATCTTATTTTATTATATTTCATATTTATAAATATGAAACATAAAACAAGACAACAAAGAAATTTAAGCTTTAAGCAAATTGTAAAACGTAAAAATAAAAAAACAAAAAAAATAAATGCTAATGTAACTTATTATCTTAATAAAAGAATAATTCACAAAAATAGAAGACATACAATGCGGTTTGTAAAAAAATATAATAAAAAAACAAGAAAAATACAATCAGGAGGGTTCGGTGTGTTAGAAGGGCTTTTTATTACAGTAGTTGTTGCAGGAATTATATTTACAGCTATGCTATTATGGTGTGCTAAGCAAGGAAACGAAGGTTGCTTTGGCATGGGGGAAGTAGCAATATTAATATTAGGTTTATTCGCATCAGGAGGATATAATAACACGGCAACTAAAACAAGACCATATTATAGAAAACGCGGCAATATCCTCAATAGGTCTATGGTTCGTATGAATTCTTGGTTTAAACAAATTAAACAAAGAGAAGCCCTATCTATGGAACATAGTATTTATAACTTATTACAAAAAAATAATCAACGCTATCTGGAGATATTTAAATCAAATACAAAATTACATAAAATGATTACTCCTGACCAAATTAATTTACTTGAAGATATACTAAGGCCTCAACCTTATAAAGACTTTAAAATTAGCATTGAAAAGTTTGCACAACTAATTGATGGTAAACTTAATCCTGATATACAAGAATTTCTATCCACAAATATTATTTTTTCAGCTGCTATTGAAAATAACAATAGAGTAGTCGCACAAGCATTACAACAAGATATAGTAGGCAACGGAAACAAAAAATCATTGTCGAGTAAAATGTTATCTCGTATAAACCCATTTAAATTATCTGTTAAACCTCTAACAAAGTTGTTTGTTTCCTTAAACAACAACCCTAATACTATTAGTGATGTAGTGGGCGCTACAGATACTGATGCTCACGGTTATGTTGATACTGATACTCATACTGATACTCATACTGATACTCATACTGATACTCATGATTCTGTTGATACTAATACTCCTGGTACTGATTCTGCTATAGTACACAAACTAACTGAAGAAATATCTATTAATTTAGACGAACAGGCAGAATTTATTGCTGGTTCAGCTAACACTCCGGAAAAGGCAGAGATTATTAAAGACGCTTTAAAAGAATCAAATGATGCTATGCTTGATGATGCTCTAGTTGAAGCTGGAAACAGTTGATAATTCAGACATATAAAATTATAATAAAATATTATATATATAAAAATTTTATTAATAATAAATCTATATTGATTTTGCACGTCGTCGAGTATAATTAGGTCTTATACTAATACTTGCTAATCTTGGCGATTGATGACTTGTTAAAGGTGGAATTTCAATTTTAAAGCGTGGTCTATGCCTATCGGCATTAGTATATTGTAATGGCATACCTTGTTCATATAGTTCATATAATTCTATCATTTTATGTTCTATTAATGATAAATCTTTATTAATAGCATCTAATAATGCTCTGTTATTATATATAAAATATATAAATAGTCGCAATATAATATATAATATAAAAATAAGACTTAAAAATAAGACTTAAAAATAATGTTACAAGGATTTTCCGCGTTTATGTGTTAAATTCTTAGGCATTAACTGTGATGCGCGTAACATAGCACTATATTTTTGACTTTTTTTTAACTCTTGCATATTAATTTTTTCTAGTTTATGTCTTAATTTCTTAGTATTATTAACTTTAATCTTATTCTTATTCTTAACTAAAGAACGCGACTTGGTTCCACTATGATACCGCGATTTAACAGCAAACTTCGGACCATTATCTAACACTCTAATGCTAAATTTTGCATTTGCTTGGCCTTGTATGCTAGGGTCAGGTTCGACTAAATAGTCATTTAATCTGTCTAAGCTCTTATTTAACTCTTTTATTATGCTGGGACTTAATAATATTTTGTAATCGCGTAATTTTAACAGCATTTTGTTTAAATCTTTAATATAAAATTTTAATACATATAATGGATTATTTGGAGGCCATAAATAACGTTCATAACTTGCTTCTAATAATCTGCTTGCTACTTCTTGTGGATACTTAAGCACAGTGTGACTATTTCTATAAGCCTCTATTTTTCTTAATATATTGTTAATAACAATTAGCCTTGAATAAGTTGGAATTACATTTACACTAAAAAAATTGGCTACCATTCTTTGTATACCTTCAGTATACCGCACACCTTCTGTTCTCATTTTTTTAGCATTTACTTTTAATCTTGACACTAAAAATTTATAATCTTTAATAAAATAATTTGGACTATATAAATTAGCAACGTGCATTTGAAAATTCGGGTCCGTCATTGACAAATTCACTATTGAACCATTTAACATAAAATCAAAAAAATTGTATTTATTAGCAGGTAATGTTTTCGGTTGAAACACTGCTTTGACAAACTCGATTTCATATTCGCGGTCCTCAATTTGTTCTTTCATAGTATATATTTTTCCGACAATATCAGGAGGTAAATAATTACCTGAGGGCATTGTTTTTGCAATTGGGTGTTCAAATTCATATTTTGCATAAGAGCTCAGTTTTGACTTATATTTAGCTTTTTCTACTCCTTCCTTCAATAATCTTTTAACTATTGCATCTTTTGTTACTCTTGTGCTTTTAGTTTTCTTACTTGTCTTAAATGAATATATATTATCCATTTTAACCAAGTCTTTATAATCAAATTTCTCTAATTCTTCTTTTGTTAAAAATTCATCTTTTGAACTAGAAGCCATTATTATATATATATATAATATAATAATGCTTTATATAATATAAAAATAATACTTAAAGAAATTTTGCAAAGCTATTAAAACGATTTTAGCCTACGTGTTGTTCGGTTAGACTTTCTGCGTGGAGTAAATGACCGTTGCTTTTTAGGAAGCTTGGGGCCGTTTTCTAAAATTCTAATGCTAAATTTGGCGTTTGCTTGGTCTACTATGCTAGGGTCGGGTTCAACTAAATATTCATTTAAAGTGTCCAATCTATTATTTAAGTCACTTATTATACTGGGATTTAATAGGATTTTGTAACCGCGCAATTTTAACAATAGCTTATTTAATTCTTTAATATAAACTTTTAATACATTTACTGGTTTATTTACAGGCCTCGGCAAATAACGTGTTTCTAATGCCGTGTTTGCACTAGCTTGCGGATACTTAGGAACATAATGACTATTTTGATAATTAAATATAGTTGTTATTACATCACCAATAACAATAATCATTGAATATGCAGCCAATACATTCTCATAAAAAAATTTATCAATATGTAAGCGTTTAAAGTTGGCATAGCTATCATAAATTGCTCTATTAGGAATTGTAGTTGTAAACGGTGGTTGGGGTCCATAACGTCCCGACCTATGACCGATTGTGTCTCTATATGCTCCCTTTTCTTGTAATTTCTTGGCATTTAGCCCAAATCGCTGCACTAAATATTTATAATCTTTAATGAAAAAGTTCGGACTATATAAATTTTCGACGTGTCCATTAAATCGCGCATTGTCGCCTTCCATATATAGTCGAACATTTTGACCATTAATAGTAAAATTAAAAAACGCGCCAAAGTTTTGCGGTCTTGTAGTCGGCTCAAATATAGCTTTAATAAAGGCCATTTCATAATCTCTGTCTTCAAGCTCTTCTTTCATAGTATATATTTCTCCTACTAAATAAGGCGGTAAAAAGGTCCCTGAAGGTAATGCCTTTGCTATTGGGTGCTCTAATTCATAACGCAAATAAGAAGCCAGTTCTGGTCCAAATTTGCTTCTTTTAACTCCATTCTTTAATAATCTTCTAATTATTGAGTCTTTGTCCTTCTTTGTGCTTTTAGTTTTTTTACTTATCTTAAATGAATAGTTCTTGTCCATTACAAGTAAATGGCGATAATCAATAGCTTCCAATTCTTCTTTTGTTAATAAATCTGAATTTGACGAAGAAGAAGACGCCATATATAATATACTAATATTATAAAATATTTAAAAATTAGTATATTATGCTAAAATAATAGTCTATTTATAGTTTTATATTCTTTTTTTATATTTTAACTTCTACTTCCTCTTTTATTACGTCTAGACCTAAGTCTTCGCCCTTGAGCAAGATTTGATGGGCCTCCTAACACTCTTTCTTGGCGCTGTATTATTAATGGGACTTCTATACGTCCTTGTAATGGGTCTCTTATTAATCTAATTATATCATCAATAAGTCCTTTTAATTCAAAATAGGGTTGCGTGTTGCGCTCTGGAAAGGTAAAATCTGGGTCACTTAATATTGCTCGCAATCTTGTTATACTTGGAACAAGATTACGCACTTCTAAAAATGCTTCAAGAGTTCGCCCCACTGGAATGCTGTTTAATAACCTGCTTTTTGCTAATGCCTTTGAATTGTCATTAGCATTAAATGCTGTTAATACATTTTTAAATAATACTAAATTAGTATAAAATCTTACTGTTGCGTGAGTATAAGCCTTTTTATTCATATGTTTTTTTATGCTCCGTTTTATTACTGTTGATGCTTCTGGTTCTAAAACAAAAGGATCTAAATCAAAATTAGGGTTTACACGTAGTGACATAGACTCCGCAAGTCTACGAACAGTTGCAATTCTACTTCCTGCTTTTCTTCTATGTTTCTTATATGTTTGACGCATTATTATAATATTATTATAAATTATAAAAATATTATTTTTTATAGTATTATAATTATTTATGAAAAATATTATATGGAATTGTAGGTAATGCATTCTGAACTGCTTGTTCATAGTGATTGATTGGCTTAATACAACCAGATAGTGCTCCTCTTTTTTTCAACATATCAACTTCTTTAGCTGAATAAGTATCCACAAACCCATTGTATAATTTTTTGCTAAAATTTTTTTTAAACTTTTCTTGTTGTTGTGTAATACCAAAAAAATCAAACCCTTCCTTACAACCTTCATTACAAAAGTTTTTTCTACAAAGGCCGGTGTCAATAGCGTGAAATTTTTCTTTAGTTTTATGACTAATACTATTACTAGCTTTGCTTGGTAGCTTGTTGTTTTTACGCATTTCGACTAAATAATCCTTTTCACAAAAGTTGTGGCACTTTTTCATTGTGCTATCTTTTCTTGCATTATATTTAAATTTGCTTTGTTTTTTTTTGACTTGTTTCAACATTTTTAATATTTTTTTAAAAGCAATTGGTGGACTTTTTGCTTTTTTTGTTGTGTTCATATAATTTTTTGAAGCTAACTTTATTGATTTGTTCATTTATATATAAAAAATAATATAAAAATATAATAATAATATTATATTTAGTATTATATATATATGGCTTATATATTGCCATCAGAACAAGCTTATAATAGTGCTCATACTAATTATTTAACTTTATTACATAAATTGAGTGCTAAATGGAAAAGCAGGTCATTCATTGATGATAGCGAATTTAACGCAGTAACAATAGCGCTAACGGCAACAGAAACTAGCGCACAATTAATGATGAATGAAGCTAAAGACATTATGGATAATGATATTATATTATTAGCAGAGTCAAGAGCTAATTTTGATAGAGATGTCGATAATAGTATAATTGAACATAATAGCATAATTGAAGCTACTGGTCGCGCATTTGACATATTTGCAAGTAGACAATCTATGCTTAGTCATTATACTCGCACAGAAGCAGAAGCACGTGCTAAATATAATTATGCTTTGCAAGCTTATAATAATGCATTAGCTGACCAAATATGGTGGAACGATTTAGTGCCGACTTTGAAAGAAGAAAATAAAAAATATGGGTCATTAATGCGAACTTGGCTTTACCATTTTAATGAAAAAATACCTCCCGGAGCAAGTTTTGACGCAATTAGTGAATTAGGTTACGCACGAGGTCGCGCTAACAATAAAAAAACTAGCTTGCACAAAAGAAAACCTAGAAAACGCAAAAATAGAACATATAAAAGTTGGTAGTTTTATTGTTTTATGTTTTTTCTTGAAAAAAATTGATATAGTTAATTTTATTTTATAATTTAAAATTAAGTATTAAAATATAATTAGAAGACTTATTTATGGCAAAAGTTGGCTATATTTATGTTAGAACGCACGAATCATATGATTTATATGGCGTTTGTAAATTGGGCAAAACGCAAAACATTACAAATAGAGAAACAACTTATATAACAGGCGAATTTGTAAAAGGTGACTTTTCGTATGTATTTGAAGTTCCTCTTGCAAAAATGTCTTTTGCTGAAGCAAAATTAGGCAAAGATTTTAAGAGCTTTCATGAGCGTCGTGGTTTTGGAGGCAAAGAATTTTATAAAAAAGAAATTATTCCATTAATTAAAGAGCAATTAATAAAACACGGCATTGAAGCTAGAGAGCTAACTTGTGATGAAATCAAAAGCATAGTACGTAAAGAATATATTGCTAAAATTTCAAAATATATTAATAAAAAAAGCATCCCTCGCCTAATTAAAAAGTTAAACAATCGTAGAGCAAAGGCAATAAAACCTAAATATCCTGTATCAGGTGTTGTTAATTGTTCTTACACTAAGAGAGATTATCAAATAACTATTATTGATAAAAGTGTTGTTCATTTTCAAGAACATAATAAAGGTATCCTTGTATTAATGTGTGGACTAGGTAAAACACTAATATCACTGTGGATTACTCAAGAACTTAAAGCAAATACTATTCTTATTGGTGTTCCTAATATATTATTATTAGATCAATGGAAAAAGGTTATTAAAGAATTGTTTCCTGCTATTCCACTATTAAGTGTTTATGAAAATCGTAGTATTGAAACTATTAACTCATTTTTGGTGTCAAATCAGCAACAATGTATCGTCCTGACTACATATGCTTCTGTTCATAAAGTATACACTGCTACTTCCTCTAGTGGATTTATATTTGATATGAAGATTTTAGACGAAGTTCATCATTTAACAATTCACAATATTATTGAAGAAGAACATAAAACATATGTTAAAATTTTACAAATTAAATCACACAAACAACTTGCGCTAACTGCTACCTTAAAAATTTTGGAGTCTAATGAACATTTGAGAGATGACGAAATAATAATATCAAATACTAACGTAGAACATTTTGGTGAAGTAATTATTAAAATTTGCTTATTATGGGCTATTGAACGAAAAATTCTTTGCGAGTATGTTATCCAAACTCTTTATGCAAATGAAGACGATATACATGCATTAGTATTAAAATTTGATATTAAAATAGACAATGAAGACGATAAAAGACTATGGTTAAGCGCATATAGTGCATTAAAAAGCATAGTAGATGGCTATTCGCATCATTTATTGATTTACACAAATAGTAAAGCTAACTCGGAACAAATTGTTGTCCATATTAAAAGGTTACTAGCTTCTATCTTTAGTATACCTGAATTATACTATACAGACTATAATGGTTCTATGAATAAGGAGAAAAAAGATAAAATAATCACTGACTTTGAAAAGGCAGAATTTGGAATTATTACTTGTGTATATTGTTTAGGCGAAGGCTGGGATTTTCCTTTATTGGATGGTGTAGTTTTTGCAGAAAATATGACCTCTAATATTCGCATAGTGCAATCAGCACTAAGAGCTAGTCGAAAGAATACTAAACAACCCGAAAAAATAACCAAAATCATTTTGCCTATTTTAAACAATGAAAATTGGATTGATAATAGCAATAATTCAGATTGGAAAAAGGTGAGGGAAGTTATTCACCAAATGGGCCTTGAAGATGTAACTATTAGTCACAAAATCAAAGTGTTTAAAATTAATTTTAGTCACGGAAAACAACACATTAAACATAGACCATTAAGACATTTTAAAGATTATGAGAGCATTGGTAGTTATAATGAAGAACTGACACAAAATTTATTATTGAAAACAGTAAAACGTAGTTCTTTAGGAACAAGTTATGAAAAAGCAAAGAAAATAATTGTTGAAAAAAATATTAAAACCAAAGAAGAGTATCTTCTTTTAACAGAAAGCGACAATAGATTAACACAAGATCCAGAAGATACTTATAGGGGCAAATTTACAAATTGGATTGATTATTTAAGCATAGATCGTGTTTATTACGATTTGGAAAGTTGTAAAAGTAAGGTACACGAATATTTGGGATTGTATCCAGAAATTAAAACTCACTATTTTAAGAATTTAGATTTAGCAATTGTTTGTAGTGAATTATGTAGAAAGGATCCACTGTTTCCACCGTATGGATTTTGGGTTGACTATTATAATTTGAGAGATTTACGAGAGCTCATTGAAATTAAATATAAGAAAAAGTCACCTAGTATTATTTTGTAAGTTGGGCGAAAGTGAAAAATGCTTTTTTTTTTAAAAAATATAATAATATTAAAAAAATTGATTTAAAGTTAAAATTACTTTTTTTAATATATAATATATATATATGGCAAATCCTAAAAGTTATAGCTGTGAATTATGCAAAAAAGTGTTTACTCAAAAGTGCGATTATACAAGACATAAAATCAAGAAGGCTCCATGTATTAGTTTAGAAGAAATGGAGCAAATTGCTAAGGCTAAACAAGCAAGTATTGATAGTAAGTCTCAACTTATTAGTGCATTTCAGTCTTGTTTGAATATCTTGAGAGATGGCGGTGAAGGTATAACTGGTGAAAAAGCATTAAAAAATTTATCATATTTGTTAATATTAAAAATTATCGAACCTTATATTGGGCATGAAATAAATATGGATGATTACGAATATGATTTTGCTTCGCATTTTGATGAAAGTGTTATTGAAGTTAATAAAAAGAGACTATTAGCAATCTCTCGTTTTACTAAATTAGCAGATGAAAAAGAAGAAAATATTCCTGAATTATTAAAATATTTATGGGATATTATTTTATCAGTTAATCCTAGTACAAAAAATATATTCTTGAAAGATAAAGGTTTTGATATTCGATATCAAACAACTTATAAAAAATTATTTAATAAATTAAACTCAATTGACTTTTTACAATTTGACTATGATATTATGGGGGATGCTTATGAAGAAATGTTTCAAAATATTATGACAGGTAAAGTATTAGGACAGTTCTTTACTCCGCCTAAAGTTAAGCTTATGATGGTAAAGTTAATTAATCCACAAATACATATTGACGGAACAATAGAAACATGTTGCGACCCTACAATGGGAACTGGTGGGTTCTTAAAAACTTATTTGTTCCATATTTTAGAACAAGCAAAAGTTAAAGCTATAGAACCTAATTGGAATTTTATTACAACCCAAGGGCTATATGGTAAAGAATTAGAACCAGATACTTATAAGTATGCGGTTTCTAATATGTTAATTTCATCAGGTCATATGTTTCAACATTTAGGCTTAGGTGATAGTATTAGAGAGCCTATTACACAAAAGTTTGATAATGTATTAGCAAATCCGCCGTTTGGTATTAAAGGATTAAAATATGATGATTTTGAAAGTTCTCTTAGGGATGAATATATTCCTATTAAAACAGATAATGCAATTAGCTTATTTATTCAAGCAATTATTTATATGTTAAAAATTAATGGAAAAGGTGCTGTCGTATTACCCGATGGGCAAGATTTATTTTCAAAAACTAATAAAACATTAGTAGCTGTACGAGAATATTTGATGAAAACATGCGATTTGAAAGAAATTATTTATTTGCCAGCTGGAATTTTCACTTATACCTCAATTAAAACTTGTGTGTTTTATTTTGTGAAAAAGAGAGAAGGAACTGATGTTTTAAAAACTAACATCAAGTCTTCTAAAAGTAAAAAAGAAAGTAGAGAATATGACTTCTCAAAAACACATCAAACTAGTAAAGTTGCATTTTACGACTTTAATCCATACGAAGGTCAAGGCGAAGGAGTTAAACATCTATTAGTTGAAGTTCCTATTGATAAACTTGTTAATAATTCTTATTCACTTAATTACGCAGAATATATAAAAGATGAAAGCGTGGAAGACAAATATGAAGAAGGTGTAGTAGTAAAAACACTAGATGAATTATTTAATTATAAAATGGGTAGATTTAATTCAAATGATATGGACAATAATGGTATTATACCATTTTATTCATGTAAATCAAATAATCCAGTAGGATTTCATAGCACTCATTCATTTGATCATCCAGAATATTTATTATTAGTTTGTGCTGGTGGAAGTCAAAATAATATTATAGGTGATGATATAGGATTGGGTAAATGTTATTATGTTACAGGTAAGACAGCCTGTAGAGCAAACGTTTGTTCATTAGTTTCTAAAACTTGTGGATTTAATATTAAATATATATATTATTATCTTAATATTAATAGAATTGATACAAATAAAAAAGCACATTTTACAACTAATCTTGGAACTATTTCATTAGACGAAATCAAATCCATCAAAATACCAATCCCTTCTCTCGAAAAACAAAAAAATATTGTAGCCTATTTAGATTATATATACGAAAAAGCAAATAAAACAAGCTTAACAAAGATTGAGGAATTGAAGCAATTAAATGAGTTTTGTTTGAATAATCAAAAATTATTTGGAGAGAATAATGTGAAAGAGTTAGGAGAGGTATGTAAAGTTAATCAAGGCACTTATATAAAATCTGATATGAAAATACAAGGAGACTTTCCAGTTTATGGTGGTGGAAATGTAAGTTTCTATATTAATCAATATAATAGGGAAGATGATATTATTGTAGCGAAAGATGGAGTATCTGCTGATTGTGTAAGATATGAAAAAAAAAAATTCTTTTTAAATCATCACGGATGGACTTTAATTTGTAAAGAACAAGTAATTAAAAAATATATGTTCTATTATTTACAATCTATTCAACCTGAACTATTAAGTATTGCAAAAGGAACTGCTCAATTAGGAATTAATCAAGAAAATTTCTATAAGTTAAAAATCCCAGTCCCTTCTCTCGAAAAACAGAAGGAGATTGTTGCCTATTGTGACTACAATTGCAATCTTATTAAGCAATTAGAAAACGAAATTGAAAATAATAAAATATTAGCTGAGCAATTTATTAAGGGAATTGTAAAAAATGTAGGCGTTGATGTTGATGTCGATGTTGATGAATTAGAAGTAGAAGAAGAAGGAGAAGAGGAAGAATAATTAGAAAATTTCTGTGTTAGTTTGTTATTTTTTTTCATTATTATGTTTATTGATAAAAAATATTTTAAATATAAAATTGAAGATAATAATTATAACAATAAAATAAATATAACACATATGAGAATAGAGAAAAGCAAAAAAATATTCTTTGAGGAAGCCCCCAAAATTCATAACAATTATTATGACTATTCAAAAGTGGATTTCAAAGGAGTATGTGAAGAAATTATAATAATTTGTCCTAAACATGGAGATTTTTTACAAATAGCAAGAAGTCATCTAAAACATGGATGTGAAAAATGCGGTGTTGAAAAAAGAAAACAAACTAAAATAGAGAAAAGCAAAAAAAAATTTTTTGAGGAAGCGCCTAAAATTCATAATAATTATTATGACTATTCGAAAGCTGAATTTTGTGGAATGTGTGAAAAAATTAACATAACTTGTCCAAAACATGGTCAGTTTCTACAAAAGCCAATTAAACATTTAAAAGGACAAGGTTGTAATAAATGTGGTGTGGAAAGATGTGCTGACGGACAAAGAAAAACATTAGATGAGTTTGTTAAACAAAGTAAAGAAAAGCACGGTGAAGACCATTATAACTATGATGATGTTGAATATGTTAATTGTGATACACCTGTTAATATATATTGTAATTTTCATAACAAATCATTTAAACAAACACCTTGGTCGCATTTAGTTGGATATGGTTGTACTGATTGCGGTATTGAAAAAAGTGCTAAACAAAGAATATCATTGGCATCACAAAAATTTTGGGAAATTGCAAATAAAGATGAACAACTTGATTTTTCCAAATTTGAATATACAAAATCGAGTGAAAAAAGTAGTGTTATCTGTAAAACATGCAATTCGTCTTTTCAATTATCGCCAAATAGCTATTCTAGAGGTTGCAGTTGTCCTTTCTGTATAAATAAATCAGAAGCAAAGTTATATGATAAAATATCTAATACTTATGAAACAATGAGACAATGTAATTATGATTGGTGTAAAAATGTAAAGACAAAATGTTATTTTCCTTTTGATTTTTGTATTGAAGAGTATAAAATTATTATTGAATTAGATGGAATACAACATTTCAAAACAGTAAAACATTTTAGAAAAACACCAGAAGAACAAAAAGAAAGAGATTTATATAAACAAAAATGTGCTAATGATAATGGTTATTCAATTATTCGTATTTATCAAGAAGATGTATATTATGATACTTTTGATTGGTTAAAGAAATTATATGAAACCATAGAAAAAATAAAAAATGATAGAATTATACAAAATATATATATTTCTAAAAATGATGAATACAAAGATTTTGATAAAATAGACACAAATAATATTATTGAAAATGTTATTATTAATGAAACATATTGTGAGGTATGTAATATTACAATAAAATATAATTATAAGCAACATGAAGCCACCAAAAAACATAAAGATAATTTGTTAAATATAACACCTGATAATAGCAAAAAATATTTCTGTAAAACATGTAATAAATTTATAACTGATAAACGAAGACATTATAATACTGAAAATCATAAAAGCAAAATATCAAAAGAAGAGTGGACTAAACAAATAAAAGAATTAGATGAAAATACAACAAAAAAAAGAGTAAATGTACGTGTAGACACTGATATTGATGTTGATGAATTAGAAGTAGTAGAAGAAGAACATGAAGAATAATTAGAAAATTTGTTATCAGGAATTATTTATTAATTTGTTATTTTTTATCTTTACCAGCAAATCAAATAGGTAGCAAAGGTAACAAATTAAAATTAATAGGACTATATGTAATTGATGTTTCAATATTAAATGAAAATATAAATAAAACGTTTGATAAATTCAAAGCGCTTGAATCTATAATATTAAAAGCAGATTTTACAAAATGATTTAAATGCTATTTATAATAGTATTATAAAATTATTATAACAGCATTTAAATAATGGCGTCCCCATATTATGATTTAATAGACGAGCTAAAAGTTAAACTAAAGAGTAAGCATATTCCGTTCAATGTTATTATGAATTTAATAAATTGTCAAGATTATGAAGACATTCACGTTTTAATTGCAAAGATAGTTGAAGAGCGAGACCATATTGGTAAAACTATGGAAAAAAATTTAAATGATTTGTTATGGTTAAATGATAAATTGGTGCTATTTGGCGAACAACCACAACCGTCTATAACAAAAGCGCGTCGCTTATTAAAAGCAAAAGTGTTTATAAATATTTACGACTTAGTTGCAGAAAAATATGAAATGCGCACAACTCGTAGCAAATTAGCAGAACAATTAAGAGATTATCCTGAAAGAAGGTTTCCATTAGAAATTGCTAAAAAATATAAAGCCTTAAAATGTTTTCTTACTTCTTATAGGAGCAAAGCTTAGATTAGTGGTTTTATTTATTTATTTATTTATTTATTATAAAAAATTTTAATAAATAAATAAAAATAATTCTTAGTGTTTGCGATGACGGCGGCGATGAGTTTTGACGCGTCTGCGATTTGTTTTGCCACGTCTGCGAGTTGATTTGTATTTCATTCGACGGCCTCCTCTATTATATCCTATTTGTTTTTTATAATCAGCCAAAGCCTGCTTTGCGGCATTCTCGCGTTGCCATGGTTGCATTGGTGGCAGAGGTGTAATTAATTTCCAATTATCCATCCAAATTTTGTCTTCTATAGCCTGTTGTGCCTCCTGTTGTCTACGAAAAGCACCATGGTCATAATTCGTATTAATTACTCCGTAGTCATCTGGCATTTATATATTATATACAAATATAAAAATAAAATTCCTAAATTAAAATAAAATAAAATAAAATAAAAAAATAAATAAAAAAAGTTTTAAAAAAGCTCTTAATCATAATCTCGGTCATCTGGGCCGTTACCATAATCTCCATCTTGGTCATTATCATAATTAAAATCGTCATCATCTGGTACATCTTGTAAGCTATATTCTTCTTCATCTATAGCATTGTCCCGTGCTTCTGTTTCATCATTATCAAGATTATACAATTCTCTATTCATTGCCGTTACATTATTGTTTTGCTGTAATTTGCGTTCTTTTAGCGCCTGTTTATCTAATGCTTCACGCTCTTCGTCATAATTTTCTTTTACATATTGGGTTAGTCCCTTTTGCATACCTTTATTCCACTTTTCAAGCCTATTATTTTTCAAAACATTTTCAATTTCGCGCTCTTCGTCAGAGAGATTTTTAAGGAAGTCGGTAATAATAGTCTTTTCCTTTTCTTTTGCCATATTAATTTTCTCTTTTACCTTTTTGTAGCCATTATTAATTAAATTATGATGATTAGACATTATATTTATATATTCTAAAACATAGGCAACACTGTTTTTCAAAAATTGGTCTTTTGCATAGTCATTTATTTCCGACCCTTGAATTTCTAGCAAAAATTCTTCGTCTTCGCTAATATTTACTAGCTCATTAATCAATTTATAAAATATAAAATTGTAAAACATAGTTACCACTTGTTCGTCAAATATGCTGTTGATTTTTATAGCTGACTTAGAGCTTTTCATAAGAGTTTTATTATGTAAAAATACACGCATTAGCTCCACCAAAATTTTACAGCGTTTAGCTATTATTTTGAATGCTAGCAAGAGCTCAGGTCGCGCGTCAAAATTATTCAAGTTATTATAGTATTTTTGCACTATGTTAAAAAGGTCTTTTACGTGAATATCGGATAGCTTCCAATGTTTAGGTATTGCTCCATAATTAATATTTTTATTGCTAATAATCGACGGAAACACATATAAAAAGTTTATAATATAGTTCTGGTGAAATTTAATATTGTCAACGTCTATTTCTATAGTCATATTTTGAGAGAATTTAGCAACATCTGATTTGCTAATTGAGCTCTGTTTGCTAATTATTTGTAATATATTTTGTTTTAATAGCACGTTTGACTTACCTATAAAATTCTTAAAATTACGGAGTTCGCTATTTTCGGCTGCAGTTATTGAAAAGTTATCGAGCAAAACTTCTAAGTTAGTTATTAAGTCGTCGTCCAAATTATAGTAACTATTTTGCCTATAGGCCTCAATTAATATACGCATTGCCTCAATGTTGTTTAAAATAGGGAAGTTTGCCGGTATATTTACTATGTTTCGCTTACTTATTATGTGTATTAGTTCAACAAAGGAGGCAAAATTATAAACCTTGCCTTCTTCTTTTAGGGCAGCTATTATTTCATTTATTGGCTTACTATTGTCAAACTTGGCAGGTTTGTCCAAGCATAGTCCTCGCAATTCGTCGTCTAGCGGAACTTGATTATTAAAGTTGCAAAAGTGTATAAATGCTTTATATACTAATTCTTCGCTAAATGCTACTTCATTAGACGCGCGTTTTTGCTTAGTGTTTCTAGGGTCATATAATTGCGGAGCATATGTAAGTAAGTCTATGCTAGCTAATATATTATTATAAAACGCTACATAATTATTGTAAGTTGCTATAGACTTGTCTTCGCTTATAAAATAGTCTATTGTGTTTTTGTTCGAATTACAGCACGCGTTTTCTAAAAATGGATTGTCGTTCGAATTTTTCAATAATGGACTATTTTTTTTAACAACATTTTGTATTTTTTCAATAATATAGTAACTAGTGTATATTGCTTTAGACTCCAGAGTTTCTTTAATATTGTTTTGACTTCCTCGTGAAAATGTGTCATACAAGATAGTTTTAAAGGTATCGTCTAGTGGTTGCACTGTTTCCGACATAATTTTAATTTCGTTTAATGGTGGATTAAACGTGTGCCAAGTGTTAATAGACAAATATTCTGGTATTTCATCTTTTACTGCGTCTTCTGATAATAAGTAAGCGCGTTTTTTATTCAAATGAACTACCAATTCTTTATTTGGAAGTATATATTTTTCAATAAGCGCCTCCATTTTTTTCATAATTGTGCTTTCGGACATTTTCAATAAACTGCTCCACGGGTCAATAGAGCTTTTCAACTTATTAGCAACGCAAGCTATATATGCAATAGAGGTTTTGTCTTGTTCGCCGTCTAGCGGATAACCTTTAAATGACTTAATACAGCCCGGAAAGGTCTTTTTTGTTTGCAAAGAGGGAATGTTTATTTGAACACAATATACGAGAAATGACAATGTTAATAATAGCAGTGACGAATTATATGCTTCTTTATAAGTAGGCATTGCTTTCACTTTGCCTTCTTTTTGTGTCGCCTTTAAGATAAATTGTTCGTATTGTTGTTGTGACGGAATATTTGCGTTTTGTATTGTTAAAACATTGTTAATAAGCAGTTCGTGATTATGCGAAATATTTATACCCATATTAGTGCTCATTGCTTTTACTATATTCAAGATAATTCCAATATTTGGATTTAGTGATTTAGGGTTTGCTTTTTCCTTTACTTGCATCTGGTCTTGTTCTAGGTCTAGGTCTTGCATTTTTAGCGCTGCATTAATATTTATGTTATAATCTTCTTCAAGTGTGGCTCGAGTATATAGTTTAAAGCCTTTTTCGTCATAGCCTTCTTCGGTGTCAAATGCGATTGTTTTAATAATATAGCCGCTATATTTGTCTACCCAAAAATTATTGTCGTCACTAATTGTGCCGCGTTCTGCGCAAATAGCGTCTAATTCGCGTGCATAGTCCATTTTATTAATAAACACATTAGCCAATCTTAAGAAAAATGAGGGTAACAAGCGAACCCCTGACTGATTACAATAAAGCCAATGTGGCGACTCGTCTTTTATAGCGTTTCTTGTAAAATTAATGCAAAATTTATTAATGCAAGAGTATTTATAGGTCAGATCTTTTTGCTTTAGTAATGCATCTCTCAATTTTTCATAAGGCGACACAAGCACTTTATTTTCTTGAACTTCCTCAAGACTTATTAAATAGGCGCTGTTTTTCTCTCGTTCAGTTCTATTTAGCAACTCTATTTTTGCTATTCTTTTTTTAGAATTTTCGTAATTAGTGTTTATTTTACCTTTAATATCTTCGATGCTTAAGTCATATTTATTTTCAAAATTCTTTAATATTGCGTCCACGTCTTTATTTATGCTGGCTTTTTTAGCCTCTTCATTTGTCATACATTTTTCATCAATAGACACGCAATCTTTATTGCTATTGCAAAATATTTGGTTGGTTTCTATAATAAAATTGTTCTCAAATTTTGGTTCCAGTGTCCATATATTAGCATTTCTTACATATATATAATTTTTGTTGCTGTCTTTACCGGACAATAGCGCATAATCTCCGTCTACTACTTCGCGTTTTTCATCGACAATTGCTACAGCCTCTCTATATGCATTTACTTTTGTTAAGTTTAATTGAGCCATTAGCTTACTTGCTATAAAGTCAATAAACTGTTTGCGGTCCATAGTTTCGCGTTCGTTTTTATAATCATTTATAATGCTGTAAAAAGTATTATCATAAACAGCATCGAAATATATTAATTTATTATTGTCGTTTTCTAATGATTGCAAAGAGTCATATTTTTTCGATAATACATAACGTTCGCAAGTTGATACTAAGTCGTCAATGTTTCCCTTTAATATATCTTTAGACGAGAGATTGGCTGGATCGTCTTGATTGTTTTTGTCTTTGCTTTTGCTTTTATTTCGTTCCTTATCTCGTTCTTCTTGTTCTCGTGTGTGAGCTTTTATAAAGTTTTCGAGCAAGTTTCCTACAACTAAGTCCATAATATTTTTATTTATACATTGCATAAAGAAGTCCGCATTATCGATTTTCACAATAGCGCTATACAATTCTTCATTATTATTAAACAGCTCATCGCTTATTTTATAAAAATTAAAAAGCTCCGCCTTTAAGTCGTTAGTCAATATATTTAAGGAGTAAGTTAAATTATTGTATTTGCTAGAATACGGGTCGCTATATGTCCTAGCATTTGAGTCAGCAATAATTTTCAAAAATTGCGCAAAGTTTGTTTCTTTCGACTTATAGCTTTTTTTATAATAATCAATATTGGTGCTTACTAGTTTGCCGATTTTTTTATAATCATTAGCGTGCAAATTATATATATCTATATTTAGAGGCTGAAGGTCATATACAAAATTTACTATATTATAGGTTCTATAGTCGAGAGATTGGTCGCTATAAAGTTTCACATATTCATCAATAAATGCCTCAGCTGTTGGAACAAAGGACTCCATCAAATAGTTTAGACTTTCCAAATAAGGAAGGTCGCTGGGTTCTGTACTAAAATTATTTATAGCGGTTAAGAGACTATTATTATGAATATTTGTATTACTATTGATGAAGTTGTCTTTAGCATCGTTTTCTAAAACATAGCTGTTATAAAGAGTGGTCTTATTTAGCACTAATTGGTAAGGAATAAAGTTGTGATTTAAATTGGCTCTGTCGCATATATTTGTGTATGGAGTATTTAGTTTGGACAAATTGAAAAAGGGTAATGGCAATGTCATAAATCCTATTATATTGACAAAGTCATTAGGAACTATTTTGATTGGTTTATTAAATTTCTTATTATTTGCATAATAAGTTTCTAACATAGAGTATCCGTCATTATATACATCCATTATAAATCGGTCTTTAGAGAGACCGCCTTTGTTAACGCTATAATTATAAAAATCATCGACAATACTATTTATCATTGTTATTTGGCCATTTACATTTATGTTTTCTTCGCTATAATTTGTAACATTATCTAATAGTTGTGAGAGAGATTTTATATGCTCTTTATAGCTATTGATTTTCTCTTTTGAGCTATTATTAATCCATTTTAAAGATACGTCGTTTAATGCTTCAATAAATTCTCCTATATGTTGGTAACTATACGAGTTTTTGTCCTCCATATCGTCTATTTCGCCAACATCGCTTATTAATAGGTTGCGGACATTTGATACAATTGGCAATATATAATAGAGCTTTTTATTCAAATTAAATAGTTGCTCTTTTAAATATTTGTAATATGTGCCGCGTTCTTCGATGATTGACGGATTGTTATTTGTGTCGAAATTTGAATATAGAGTTCGTAATTGCAAATAATAGTTTATTTCATTGTGTATTCTATTTATTACTTCTGGTGTGCGTTGCTCTGGTAAATATGCATTGATTAATTTATCTAAATAGTCATTTGTTTGCTTATCTATGCTAAAGCGTTGTTCTTCGTCGGATACATTTACTTCGTGTTCTATGCTTTCGAGCTCTACGCCTAATTCAATAGTGTCTATAATAATAGATTCATAATTTTGCGCTGTTTCATATACTTTTAAGTCATAGTCTAATTCGCGTGCGTCGCCTTGATATAAAACCGATGCATTATCATTGTCACCGTCTTTTTCTTGACTATTTGTTTCTGATGCTGCTAATTTGGTTTCATCCACTTTTTCGCGAATTACAATTTTTTCAATATTCAAAAATTCAGGAATACCTGAATATGCAAAATCTATATATAGCACGTCTTTTTCCGGAAATGTTGTCACTTCTATCATATCATTTTCGATATTGGTTATTAGTCCATTTAATACTTTTGGGAGCGGCTCTCCGAAATAAATAGAAATGTATTTTTTTACTTCTAAATTGTTTTGAACTACAAAGCTGGGGCTTTTATGCCTACTCAATAGTATTATGTTGCTTATTGACTCTTCTTCTAATTTACCATTTTGTGCTAATGTTAACGTAATTATTTTAGCAGAATCAATCAATACTATTTTTTCTTTGTTAATAAATTTTATAAAATAAATTTTGTCGTGTAAAGAGCTATTTGTTGGGGCATCTAGTTGTATAATATCACCGAGCTGTAGGTTAATATTATATACTATTGGATTAGCTTGTGTTTCTGTTTCTGTTTCTCCCATTTTACTCATATAATCTTATATTTATAATAGAAATTAATATAATTCTAATATTATTTCTAGTTAAATGTTATTTTTGTTATTTTGTAATGTTGTATTTGTTATTTAACAGCTAATAAAACTAATATCAAAAATGGTTTAAAGATATTATAATAAATAATATTATTACTGTGTAGTCGCTATATGGTAAGTATTACCAATTCAATTAATCTTAATGTTACAAATGCTCTAAAGAATGAACACAATTATTTTACTATTAAAAAATATACATTTAACAATAATGAATACAAGATTATCAAATACTCTAAAGAGGTTATTACTTCACTTATGAAGACTGATTTTGCGGAATATTTAGCTATTTCAAAGTTTCGTTCTGTTATTGTTAGAAATAATAAGGTTGTATGTTTTGCGCCTGAAAAGTCGCTTGATTATTCGTTTTTTGTAAATGCATATTCGACGGAAAATAGCTGGTTAGAGGATTATATTGATGGAACAATGATTAATGTGTTTTATGATAATATTAAACAAACGTGGGAAATCGCAACACGTTCAACAGTTGGAGGAAACATTGTATTTTTCAATGATGTAAAAAATTACAAGTATTTTGATAATAACAATTATTTTAAAGATTATTATAATCTTACGTTTCGCTCTATGTTTTTCGAGGCGTGTAATGTTTGCAATTTAGACCTTAACTGTTTAGATGAAAAATATGTGTATAGTTTTGTATTACAGCATCCTTTTAATCGAATTGTTACGCCTATTGTGTCGCCTGTTATTTATTTAGTTAAAGTCTATGAAATTATTCATCCTATTAACAATGTTTTAAGTGTTAATAATTTAGATAAAGTTACTATTAATGAAATTAATATTCAGTCTCTTCTAAATTGTCCGCCATATATTTTTCTTAATAGCAATATTAAGTTTGTAAATAAGTATCCTGTAACTAACTTTGAGGAAATTAAAGCTTATTATGCATCTGGGCACGCGGGTTATAATTGTGTTGGTTGTTTCTTATATAGCAAAGACGGAACGCGTAGCAAAATTAGAAATGCTAGTTATGAAGAGGTGCGTAAATTGCGAGGTAATCAGCCGAAACTGCAGTTTAATTATTTGTCATTAAAGCAACAAAATAAGGTTGGAGAATTTTTGCAATATTATCCAGAGCATACTGTTATTTTTAATAAATTCAAAATGGCTCTATATCACTATACTAGCAATTTATTTATGAATTATATTAGTTGTTTTATTCGCAAAGAAAAGCCATTAAAAGAATATGAGTTTGAATATAAGTCTCATATGTATAAGTTGCACGAAAAATACAAGACTGAGCTTAAGCCACATAATAAGATTATTGACAAAAAATATGTGATTGATTATGTAAATGCGCTGCATCCAGCGCAACAAATGTTTATTATTAATTATAAACATAGTCCTGTTACTACTCTTAATGAAGGCGCTCAAACAATGAAATTAGATACTAGTGTTACTAGTAATGCTACATGCCCTAATAGTATTATTAGTGAAGAAAGTTGTAAAATTAATATGGAATACTAAATTAGCAAATCAATGTTATAAATATATGTTAAAATATAAAAAATATTTATTTTATAAATAATTATAAAAAATAAATATTTATAAAAAATAAATATTTATAAAAATATAAAAATAATTATTTTGTAAATATATAAAATAAATATGGGTAATATATGTAATAAATTATATTATTATTTTAAATGTTCAAAAAACTCCGACACTCTAGATGTAGATTATGCTAATGCCGTTAATGCTGCTAATGCTGTTAATGCTGCTAATAGAATAAAAAATGTGCCTCCTTTAACTATTGCTAATGCTAATAGCATTAGCAATTTAAATAATACTGAAGATGAACCTCCATCATATAGAGAAGTTCGCAATGAAGGTGATAAATTTTATAAAAAAACTATATTATTTAATGGCTTTTCAGATAGTTTAATATCACGAACAAGAATGTAATCGGTCGTTTTACTTAGGGTCGTAAGTATTACTTAGAGCTAAAATATTCTTTAATTGAATTAATAACTAATATTGCGCTATTAATGCATTCTTCATAATTAAGCATAATGTCATCTTTTGTAATAGAATTTTTATAAGATAATTTGATAATGCTAAAACTGTCGTGTGGATGTTTCTTTAGAAAGCTTACATAATTAAGGTCTTTTGATTGCACGAAATATTTGTCATAAAAATTAAACTCAATGATCTTTCCAATAGTATAGTCTTCGTTGTCTAGCATAATAGTATAACAGTTTTCCATAGTATCTTCAACTTGTTGAATATAATCAATATTTGCTTTTATTAGATTAAGAGAGCTATATAACTTCTTAATTAATATATTTGCTCCGATTTCGACTAACTTAAAATTATCATAAATTCCAAGTGTTTCGACAATAAAGTCAAAGCTGTCTTCTTCAAAATGCCGTTTTGCATCTGTAAACATCCAATCTTTTTTAAGATTTGCGATTTCTTCTTTGTTATATTTTAGCTTTAGTTCTTCTTCTTTTAGTGCCCATGCATCTATAATCTTCACCTGATCAAGTGAATTTCCATAACAACACGTGCTTACTGCATTAAACATTCCGCTATTTTTAGCATTGCTAATGGAAAATTTTGCTTCCAAATGTAATTGCTCTTTATCAGTATTTGAAGATAACTTTGGTCTTAGGCGCAATAAATCAATATAATCTCCGCTAATTGGGTCAGGAGGAAATATTTTTTGAACCTCTGCTCGTGTTAAATATTTTCCTGTTTTAATATTCTTTATTTGAAAATCTTCGCTAGTAATAAATATAATCAAATTAGAGGAATTACTCTTATTTATTTCTAGCACATAATCATTATATGGAAAGTCTTCTAAAGCGTCAATATGAATAGGAATACAACTTAATCGTTGTTTAATTAATTCATTGTTTAGTCGCGATTTATTTGTAAAAATTGTTACATTATTTTTATCGTGAGGATAGCTTTCAATCGCAATAACAGGAATTTCAGATAATATAATTCTCCGTAATCCATTAGCATAACTAACATTTACATTACTTAAAGTAAAAGTCATTATGCCATTTTGCTCATCAATAGCTGATACTTTAGCCTTATATGACATTTATAATTAATATATATATATTAATAAATAAGCCTTATATTTTTTCAATTTTTATTTTATTATTATTATTTAATTATTTATAGATTTTTGTAATTGTTATAATTGTTATAATTGTTATAATTGTTATAATTGTTATAATTGTTATAAATCTATAAATAAAATTGATTTAAAAATTATTTATTAAAGTTTAGGTATTATAACACTAGCAAATATGACATCATTTATCCAAGAAGTTGTTGCCATTATTGATCGTTCGGGTTCTATGTGTGGCAAGGAAGCAGACACTGTTGGTGGTATTAACTCAGCTTTAACTATTATTAGGCAAGACGTAAAGCCTGGAGAAGTTGTAAATGTATCTATTAAGCTATTTGACCACGAAGAGCATATGTTAATTAGGTCGCTAAATATTAAGGAAGTAAGACCGCTTGAATTGCGACAATTTGTTCCTCGTGGTCAAACGGCGCTATATGACGCTATTGGTTCCAGTCTTACCTATTTTATGGAAAAAAAGCTTCATAATCCAAGCAGTTACAATAAGTGTTTGATTTATGTTGCGACGGACGGGTGTGAAAATTGTAGCACAAATTACAATGCGCAATCTCTTAAAAAGCTTATTGCTAGTGCTCAGGAGTCGTATGGTATTGAGTTGATTTATTTAGGTGCTAATCAAGACGCTATTTTAGAAGCCGAAAAAATTGGAATTTTACCAAGTCACGCCTTAAATTATAGTGAAACTGCAGAACAATGTAACGCGGCATATAGGTCTGTTGCTAATGTTGCAAATAGGCAAAAAAGTTGCTCAAATACCGCATTTACACAAGTAGAACGTAGTCAATCGTATGTTCCTAGCACTCCTCCAGCAAAGAGCGACAGGCCCGAACCTCCTCCTCTTGTGCGTCAAAAAAGTATGTTTACTCGTGTATCATTTTAAAGGGTTAAAGCGTAAAGCGAAAAGCGAAGCGAAAAGTGAAGCGAAAAGTGAAGCACAATTTATAAATAATTTGTTTATTTATTTATAAATTTTTTTTGAAAAAATATTGCATTGGGTGGGGTTCGAACCCACGAGGCTTACGCCATACGAACTTGAGTCGCACCCCTTAGACCACTCGGGCACCAATGCTATAAAAATGAATAGACTAAATAGTCTAGTGTTATTATTAATGTTAAGTCTTTAAATAATAATCTAAAGTTAATTATTTAATTTTAATTATTTAATTTTAATTATTTAATTTTAAAGTCGCTTTTTATTTTACATAGTCTTAGAAGAACGTTTAGAAGAACGCTTAGAGGAACGCTTAAATAAACGCTTTAAAGAACGCTTTAATGAACGCTTAAAGGAAAGCTTTAAAGAACGCTTAGATGACCTTCTTGAACTTCTTGCTTTTTTATTGTATAAATAACCCCCCAACATTTATTTATATAATTTATAAATATATTATAAATTATATTATTTTATAATAGTATAAAAAATTTATTGGTGACGTCTGCTGCGTCTGTGTCTTCTTCTTCTTGTGCCTTTGCTACCTCTTCTTCTTCTTCTTCTGCCGGCGGTTTGATTCTGCGACTGGTTCTGATGATTTTGTGAATTATAACCACCTTCCTGAACAATTAGATCGTTTGACGCAAACAACATTTTTTTATATATTATAAAAATATTTTATTTTTATTTTTAATTAAATTAATTTTATTTTTATCAATTATATAATTATTTTTTGCTAAATTTTTTGGAATCCATTTTTTAAATTTTTTATTATAAAAACATTCAATAATATAAGATTTTCCTAAATCAACATATTTTTCTAAATCTATATTTTCAAATTCCTCTTCGTCGTCGCTTTCTTCTAAAAGATCCAGATTTTTATTTTCTTTTATTTTCCTAAATAAGTCATTCATAAAAACACTTGTTTTATAGCTATCAATTAACGCATATTCATAAAATATTTCTTTATTATTGTCTAATATATATAAATTATATATATCAGGAGTTATACTTGCAGTTACTTTAAAATTGTAACCATAATTAGTTTCATTTTTGTTAATTGTTTTCGATAATTGAATATTTAATATAAAATTTCCTAAATATTTATTATTATTATAACACGCTACGCAATATATATCATAATTTAATTTGTATATAATTTTGAATATACTATCATAATTATCTAAAATTATTCCTAAATTAATATTGAAAGTCGAATTAGTAATAGCTTGTACAACCTTTTTGCATAAATTTAGCTTACTATTAAAACAATTATTATTGTTTGCTCTTATAATGGCGTTATAATAGTTATAGTTTAATACACTATCTATTACATAATAATGTTGCGCTGATTTATTATTGTTATTGTTATATTTGTAAAAATAAGTTCCTATTAATAATACATTATTATAGCATAATGTATTATCATAATTTATTTCATACTTATAAAACTCATTACTAATATCATCGAACTTTTTACTATTTATAAAAATTAATAAACAAAGCATTTCTTTTTTATAATACGTAAACCATAAATAGCCTCGCCTGCCTTTTGGATATAATATATAATAATCTAAAGTATTTGATAAATTGGTTATATTAAAATTTGAGTTAACATTATTTACATAATTTAACGGAAATCTGTTGCTAATAGTTTTGAAATCATTGAAACTATGCAATGCAAGTTTTTGATTGTGTTTTAACATTTATTAAATAATATATTACATATTATGTGTTTAAATTAATTGTTTTCAGTTTTAAAATAAATCATACTATGTTTTTATTTTGCTAATAAAATTATTCAATTCATTTTTCATTTCATAAGTAAAATCACTATTCAAATCTTTATTCAAATCTTTAGAGCTAGCAGGCTCTTGAACATATGTCTCGTTATTCGGTTCTTGAATATTTGGCTCAATTAAAACATTATTATAATAATCTTTATTTTTAGTTGTAGTCAAGTTATCTTGAAAAAATAAGTATAATTTATGTAATAAACAAATCAATAATACATATATAACAGTCCATCTAATAATATATAAGATCATATGTTTTGTTTTGTATATTAAGTTAAAAATTTATATTTAATTACAACTCATTATATATTTTGTAATTACTTAAACAAATAACACTAAATTATTATAACTTACTAATATTGCTAATATGATTTCTTGTATTACGTTGAAAAATGATATTTTTAAACAGTTCAAGATAAAAAATGTGGATGAAGAGAATATTTATAAAAAATGCGGTTATAAATCATCAAATAATTTTAGTAAATTATATACTTGGACTATTGATTCTAGTGTAGAGCTTGAATTATGGTCAAAAGTGGATAGTGCGTCTAAAGTTTATAATCAACATAGCATCTTTTTAAAATATGCTATTAGTGTAAATAGCAATAATAAGTGCATTTTTTTGCTTAAAAATAATAATAATTATACAAATTTAGATGGCAAATATTTCAATGAATTTTTTGGTTTAAAAGAAGTAATAGAAACTGAATCAATTAGTAATGCTAATGATGCTAATACTAATGCTAATGATGCTAATGATGATAATACTAATGATGCCAATGATGCTAAAACATTAAAGAACTTAGAAAAGAATTTAGAAAAGAATTTAGAAAAGCATTTAGAAAAAAATGAGGACTTTGATGTCAATTCAGAACTAAGTTATGAATTATATAGTTATTCAGATGAAGAAACAGACATTTCATAAAATATAAAATTGATAATTATATAAATATTACTTGTTATAGTTATAATAAGTAATATATGAGTAAATATACAAGAACTATTAATGACCCTGAAAAATTTCGGCAATGTGTGATTGCTAAAATTAATCTTGTGCTTAATAATGAAAAAATAAGCACAAACTTGGAAAAAGGTATTTATAATTATACATTAAGTGTAAGTGAAGAAAAAAAACTTATTAAGAAGTGGTCTAACGATTCGTTTGTAGCGCTATATATTCAAAAATTACGTTGCATATTATTAAATCTCAAAAATAAGGAACTTGTTGACAAACTGCTATTAAAAGCATTTAAAGCTCACGAACTCGCTTTTATGAATCATCAAGAAATGCGTCCTGATTTATGGGATATTTTAATAGAAGAAAAACGTATTAAAGATGAAAATAAATTTACGCCAAAAATTGAAGCATCTACAGATGATTTTATTTGCGGAAAATGTAAATCAAAAAAATGCACATATTATCAATTACAAACACGAAGTGCAGACGAACCTATGACAACCTTTGTTACATGCTTAGATTGTGGAAATAGATTTAAGCGTTAAGTTATTATTATAAAATGTCTAAATCATGTAATTTCCAATATTCAAAGTTATTATTTGGTAGCGGTCGTTGAATAATAAAAGGAATTTTTTTTTCTTCTAATTCAGTTAAAGCAATTACATAATTATCAATAATTTTCTCATTTCTGGGTATATATGGCTGTGCTCCATTATTCAATTGCTTTACACGCATACCTAGTATTTTAGTTTTTTCATATTTTGTTAATAATGGTATTGTTTTATGCATTTCATCCACAATAACACCGTCTTTATCCCGTGTAACTTTGCATAGTTCCTTTATTTCGTTAAAATTTTTATGTAAGCACTCATTATGAGAGCTTAATATATGGTTCATCTTATAATTTTCATTAAATTTATAACTAGCGCTATCGCCAATGTCTTCCACTTCATAATCATATTTTACATAATTTGTTTTTGCATTATCAAAAACATTTATTTTCTCCGATGCCTCGTCCGAATCATATAACTTGTTTTCGTCTATTTCTTCATCGTCGGTTTCAATTGCCTCGTCGTCGGTTTCAATAGTAGCAATGCTTTGTTTATCTTCATTTTCCGTAGACAAGTCATCTTCGATTTCATCATCTGTTTGTTCTGGCTCTTCAATCTCTTCTGGTTCTTGCTCGTCACGATTGGTATCATCCATATGTTAATATACTAATATACTAATATACTAATATTTTAAATTTATATCAATTATTTATTCAATTATTTATTCTATTATACTTTGAAAAAAATAAAAATATTTTATAATATTTTATAATATTTTATAATATTTTATAATATTTTATAATATTTTATGTTGTTTTCCATATACAATCGCAATGGCTGCATAAATATAAATACTTCATTCGAGTATCGTCATATCTAATAAAAATAATCTCCTTTTTTTTTGCATCATAACCTGACTTATTTGTTTCGCAAGTTTCATTAGGACACTTAATATAATTAATTCGTGGCAGTGTAATGTCTAATTTTGTATATTTATTAATATGAATGTTAAATTTATCTTCTGATACATTAATATTTTCCTTTAAAATACAATTATTTACATTTACTAATTTATCATCGGTAGTCCCGCAATTTCTACAATAATAAACAATTTTATCGCAATCTTGGTTTTCTAACTTAATATAATACATATTATTACAATTAGAACAAAAATCCATAATTAACTAGTATATATTTATAATAGTTAATTATTTAAATAATTACTCAATTTTACAATATATTAAATATTTAATATTGTATATTTAATATTGTATATTAAATATTGTATATTGTATATTAAATATTAATTTCTAATATTAATTTGCTCAATTTATCATATTCTAAATCATATTTTAAATTATATACACTTATATACAATTTTTGTAAATTACTACTATTAGTATTTGTAGTCGCATCATTTATTAAGTCTTCATAAGTAACCCTATTTTTATTAATAAACTCAAGAATTTTCTCCTTATTAGCCATAAATGTGTCGCCTATTATTGCTTTAAATTTATGCATAATTGCAAGGGTGGATTTACTTAAACTATTAACTTCTTTAAAACATACTATATTAACCACCTTAATTATTGCAAATTCTATATTCTTATAAGTAACCAAAAAATTATATTTATGTACGTCATTATGGTCCTCTTTAATTCCTGGCTCATTTAATAGCGGATTAGCACACAATACACTCGATAATGTTAACAATAGTGAATATATTGTTTGGCACGCAGTCCAACTCTCACCTGCCCAAGTATTCAAAATAGATAAACACACTTTTCCGTTAGTATATAAATTCGGATTAAATCGCATAGTCCCGTCATTTGTCAAATAATGAACCTCCGGCGGCGAAAACGGAAAATTGCTCGGAAAAATGAATTCAAAAAAATAATATCCATAACCATATGGTGTGTCACCATGACCCACTATTAGCGCATAACCTTTCATTACGTTTTCTTCATCGTGCTTATAATATATATTTTCCGAACTTAAAGAAGCGCTATTGGCTATAATATATTTAACATCCTTAGCTATTCTTTTTATAGCACCATTATTTATACTCATAATACATAATATATTTAATAATTTATATTTAATTACATTTTTAAAATATTATAAAATTGAAATAAAAATATATTAATATATATAATTATTAAATAATTGTAATGACCAATAATATAACACATAGCAACTCTAATTCATCTAAATGGGATGATTATTTAAAATCAGTTAAAGCCGATAAAGGTGTCATTAGTCATACCAAAATAGGCAGTAAAGAATTAAATATTTATGGTGGCAGTTATAACATCACAAATTTACCTGAATTTTGGAATAAATATTATACCCACGTATTTGAAGAAAAGTCGCGTGAATATTTGACCGAAAAACAGTTAATTGAAGATGGGCCTTTGTTGGTTGACGTCGACTTACGTTATGACAAATCTGTTACTGAGCGCCAACATAATAAAGACCATATTATTGATTTGATTGCATTATATGCTAATAAATTAAATCTGATTTATGACATTCCTGATAACTCAAAAATAAATGTGTATATTTATGAAAAACCCGACGTTAATGTTAGTGAAGATAAAACAAAAGACGGTATTCATATTGTATTTTGTATTAAAACGCACAAAGCTGTGCAATGTGTTTTGCGTAAAATGGTTATTGCTGAAATAAAAGGAATATGGGATAATATTCCTATTACAAATAAATATGAAGATGTGTTTGATGAAGGAGTAACAAAAGGTTTTGTCAATTGGCAAGTTTATGGCTCTCGTAAGCCACAGCATAAAGCGTATTCCTTAACTTATTATTTTGAATTAACTTATGACAATGCTGAAGAGCTATGGAATTTTAAAGAATACAATGTTTCAAAAATCGCAATTAAAGAACACTTACCATTAATGAGCGCGCGCTATAATGGTCATCAATCTTTTGAATTAAAAAATAATGAATCCATTCTTTCAAAAATAGAAACTGAAAAAAAAGAATTGCATAATCGCGAACATAAAGCTAAAGTCAATGTTATTAGCTCAAAAATCAATCTTAATATGTATGATTTTGCAAAGATTGATAATAAAGCAACATTAGACAATTTGCTCGACTGTTTTATTGAAGAAATTGCGTGCACGGAATACGAAGTAAAAGAAACACATCAGTTTGCTATGATACTACCTGAAAGTTATTATGGTGGTGGTTCCTACAATAAGTGGATACGTGTTGGGTGGGCGCTTAAAAATACTCACGAAAAATTATTTTTGACGTGGATTAAATTAAGCTCGCTTTCGAGCAGTTTTGATTATGCAGATGTACCGCGTTTTTATAGTATGTGGAAAAGTTTTGATATTAAAAATAATGATGGCCTAACAAATCGCTCTATTATGTTTTGGGCTAAAACAGATAACCTTAGCGAATATACTAAAATTCGCAGTGAAACTATTTCTTATTATATTGACCAAACACTGCAAACTATGATTTTAAAGGATAAGGTTACAGAATTCGACTTGGCGGTTGTATTATATCAACTATTTAAAGACCAGTTCATATGTGTTAGTATTAAAAATAATCAGTGGTATGAATACAAAAATCATAAATGGGACGAAATTGACTCAGGAAATACTCTTAGATTATTAATATCCAAAAAAATGCACGACATATATTGCGCTAAGTCGCATGAACTTATTGAGATCATTACTAAAAAAGAGAATAATGATGAAAATACCGAAAATTTAAAAATTCGTTCGCATAAATTAGGCGACATTTGCATTTTACTTAAAACTACAAGTTGGAAAAACAACATTATGAGAGAAGCAAAGGAATTATTTTACGATAAAGAATTTATGAATAAATTAGATGCTAATCCGTATTTACTATGTTTCAATAATTATGTTATTGACTTTCAAAATAAAATACACAGAAAAGGAAAGCCAGACGATTATATTTCTAAATCTACTAATATTGACTACATTCCTTATAGCACTTTAACGAGTTCGTGTAAATCTAGTACCAATGTTAATTATGACTCTATTATGAAAGAAATTAATAAGTTTATGGACGAATTATTTCCAGACGAAGAATTGCGTCGCTATATGTGGGAGCATTTGGCCTCTACATTAATCGGAACAACCACTAATCAAACATTCAATATTTATACGGGCAGTGGATGTAACGGTAAATCAAAATTAGTCGAGCTAATGAGCAAATGTTTAGGCGATTATAAAGCAACAGTTCCTATTACGCTAATCACGCAAAATCGCAGTTGTGTTGGCTCAACTTCTTCTGAAATTGTTGCGCTAATGGGTGTGCGTTATGCGGTTATGCAAGAACCTAGCAAAGGTGACAAGATTAATGAAGGTATTATGAAAGAAATTACTGGTGGTGACCCCATTCAAGGTCGTGCGCTTTTCAAAGACAGTGTAACCTTTATTCCACAATTTAAACTTGTTGTATGCACTAACGTATTATTTGATATTAATACGAACGATGACGGCACATGGCGGCGTATTCGTATTTGCGATTTTATGTCTAAATTTCTCGATAGTCCATATGAAAATGAGGAAAAATTTCCTAAGTCTAATTTTCCGTATCAATATTTGATTGATAAGAAAATAGATGAAAAATTTACATTATGGGCTCCTGTATTAGCTTCAATGTTAGTTAATATGGCATATCAAACGCAAGGTAACGTTAAAGATGTCAAGATTGTTACAAGTATTAGTGATAATTATCGCGAAGGACAAGATTATTTGACCGAGTTTGCTAAAGATAAGATTTCCAGAAAGCGTGATGGGCTTATTAAGAAAACCGAATTATTGGAAGAATTCAAAAAATGGTATATTATGCAATATGGACGAAATAATATACCAAATGGAAAAGAGATTATTGATTATATGAGTAAGCAATATGGAAAATGCGCTAAAGGTAAGTGGTATAATGTTGAAATTAATTATGATGATGCTAGCGATAACGAAGATTAATGTGGTTTGTTTTATTTGCTTATTTTATTGTTTTTTTAATGTGTGTGTTCTAGGTTTATGTTTACGCCTTAACGCTTTTTGTGTTCTCATTTTTTGTGTTCTCATTTTTTTCGTTCCCACTTTATACCTTATTAATTTGTGTGGTCTTGGTTTTTGTTTATGTGTTTTTACTTTTTTCGTTATCACTTTACGTTTTCTAAGTCTTCTTCCCTCAGCAGCAAATATTTGTTGCCATAATCTTCTAGGTTCATCGCTAAATTTATTTTCTAAAATGTTAGTAATAACTTCTGCTTTTATAGCACTATCTGGATTATTAAGTAAAAAATAATGTCCGTTATTGAACATTAGTGCACTATTTGTGAATTCACCATATGGATATATTGCATTGCCACGTGCGTCTCTTCTAACATCAGCATAACAAGGCATAAAAGTTGTTAAAAAAGGAGATTTACGTCTGAAAGCATCATAACTTAAAATCAAATAACTCCGTTTATATATATATGGTAAAAATACAAATAATGCTTCCGGTGTATTACCTAAACGTCCTAATATTCTTAACTTTTCTCTTATAAATTCTTCATTATTTACTAACAATTGTTCTGTCAATTCAAAGTAACTAGTCACGTCACTGTCATCTACATTAATTATTTTATTTTCGCCTCCTCGGCCGCCGCCTAATTCGCTGGGTATTGGAATGCCTAACTCAATATGTAGATTTCTTGCTTCATAATATTTTTTCATTCCATCTATTATTAATTCTATTAATCCGTCTCTATCAATTTCTTCTACTCGCGCTACTAACATAGGGTCAGTATTGGGAGAATAGTTATTTTGAAAATCAATTGCAGCAACATAAAGACCGCAAAACCCATCGCCACGTGGATTAACAACAGTCCATCCGCCTCCATTAAATAAATCATAGAGTCTAGCCCTTGCTGGATGTTCTTCTGAAAACTCATTAATCCACTCTTCAAATGGCTTTTGACTTGCTTCTCTTCCTTCAACCTGCTCATCTTCTAGAGATCTTAATATTGCGAGCTCTAAATCATCTAGCACAGAACTTGGTGATGGTATCTTCTTTTTTTCTGAACCCTTTTTTTTTGAAGATTGTTTTGAAGGTTTTCTTTGTGGTTTTACTAGTTTTTGTTTTTCTGCTAATTGTTTGGCAGCTAATTGTTTGGCAGCTTCTGCTGCTTCTAGAGCTTTTGCTGCTTTTTCTGCTTGTTGTGTAGCTAATCTATATTCATCTGATCTAAGTGCGGCTAATCGCTCTATGGCAGCAAGTCTTGCTAATTCTTCGTCAAATGCCTGATTTTCATCATCTAGACTTGCTAATTCCTCTGCAAAATATGCATCTATTTGTTCTGCATCTATTTTATCCTGTTGTGCTCTGGCTTCCATTTCATTAATTAGCTCTATATCAGCAGGACTTGCATCTTTTGCATTAAAAGACATATTATATATATATTATATAAAATTTATATAAAATTTATATAAAATTTATTATTATTTTATTGTTTTCTATTATGCTTTTATAATATCAGCATAGCTTTTTGTATCTTCTTTTATATTATTGGATTCTAAAAAATAGATATAGCCTTCATATGTTAAATTTATTGCATAACTTAAAATTATTGGAATTAGCAAATATATTGCTAATACTAGTAATATTTTCTTATTAGTATATTGTTTTTCTCTTAAAAAATTAGAAAAAATTAAATACAAAATAAACAAACTATAATATAAAATTAGCATATATTTTCTTAGTGTGCTATAAAATTCATAATTGTTACTTTGGTATTTATTTTTTCTATTATCAACGTGTAAATTTGTTTTATAATTATCTATTTTACTTTGTATTTTATCTAATTCGTCTAATTTACCATTTATAATTTTAATTACTGACTCTTTATGTAAATATAGACTTTCATAACTGGTAACAAAATTAATATAATAGCCAAATAATGTATCTAACATTTTCTTTTCCTCAGTTATAAACTTATCCATCGAATAATATGAGCTACTGCTACAGTCATATTCAAACGATGGATAACTTTTAAATTTATTGTGTCGTTCCACTATAGCATCTTTTATAAACTTATATATTTTATCATTGCCAGTATTAATAAATGGCTCTCTATTAGTAAATGGTTCTCTATTAGTAAATGGGTCTCTATTAGTAAATGGTTGTGGTTCATTACCAAATAAAGTCGGCTGAGTAGTATCCCAAGCAAATATTTGTGCTACTGGAGGCGAAACTGGACCACTCATTGCTCGTTGTACGTTTGTTGACAATAGAGGTGGTCCGCTAGTAATAGCATCCACAATAGCATTAGGAACTTCTGGATTAGTTGCTCTACATTTTGCTATTATTTTTTCTGCTGCAGCTGAACAACTACACTCAACACAATCATTGTTTGTTGCTCCTTCTACAAACCCTTCATAATTCTTAAAACCTGCTATTGCTATTACGTCGGGTTGCATTGTATCCCAATTATATTGTTGTGCTCCTCCCAGCGATGAATTATATTGACTTAATATTTGATTTCCATAAGTAGGACCTGCAATAGCAATAATTGCTTTTCGTAATGTTAAATGTAAAATATTTGCTCCTACTTTTTCACATTCTCTTTTTACATATGGAACTTGTGATTCGCATAATGCTGGACTATAACAAACCGGTGCACTTTTTGAAGGTGTTCCTCCCATTTATTATTTATTATATATATAATAATAATAAATAATAGCTTATAATAACTAATAGCTTATAATTGCTAAATTCTAAAGTCCGGTTTCGCGTATTATAACATTTGAATCGAAGCAATCATTTGTCATAAATTTATCAACAGTGCTACAAGCTAATGAATGTTGTAACATAGTATTTTTCATATTGCAATTATTATTAAAACCTTCTATAGGAACTACAATAGCTTTTGTATTATTAGCCATCATATCTTCAAATGCATTTCCAAAATTTTCGGTTGCTATACATTTGTTTTTAGCCTTATCATATACCATCTCTCCGTCGCAACAATCTTGCCCCACACAAGTTAGAGTTAATGAAGTTAAGGGGTTTTTCTTCCTAGTAAGTGTGCCTTCTTTTTCTAATAGCACCCCCTCTCTGTTATATGGAATATTGTATTTATCAAATTCAACATTATCTCTCTTGTAAATATCTACCAAACTGCTAAAAATGAAAATTATTGTAAAGAAAATGATTGCTACTGTTAGAAACATAAATATAGAATTTGAAAGCATATTATTTTTATTAGCAATTACAAGTGGAACAATTATTATACACGCAATAACTATAACTTTTAATATATTTATATATTTTTCACGGGACTTATTATAATAAGTAGTAATTTCAAGTTTTCTCTTTTTATCGGTATTAAGCTGTTCTACTCTATCCATAACAGTTTGTACATTTGTCCCTTTCTCATTTTTATACATATAATCCATTAATATATTACTAGCAACTGTGTCCTTTTGTGTTAACAATTCGGAGATTTGATATAGTCGGCGTTGTGAGAGATTATCGCGACTTGTTTGTGATGCACCTACAGATGCTGCCAAAATTCTTAACTCCTCATCACTAAGATTATTGTCTAAACCTTCGCGGAGATTTGTAAAACCGGCTTTACCTTCTTCAACAATTATATCAGCAACTGCACTAGCACCTGCAGAGTTTATATCTGTTGCTGTGTTTCCTAAAAGGGTTTGTGCTAATTCGTATTGGCTCTTCATTTTTTTATTTGTTTCTATTGCCTTGTTTAATTCTTCTTTTGTCTGAGCTTCGTAACGTGCAGCATTTGATGCGCTAGTTTTTGCTGCGTCTGCATATCCTTGAGCATCGTTTTGATGTCCAACTGTAATATTTTTTGATATTAAAGCATTATCGGCCGCTTTTTTTGCACTAGCTAAATGACCGGCTGTTACTGAAGCATCACTTGAAGCTTGCGTATTTTTAGTTTTTATAGTAGCTAATTCTGCGTTTGCATTCCTATTAGTTTGTTCTGTAGTGGCTATATTTGCAGTTGCTTCACTTATTAAACTAGTTAATGTAGTTACTTTGGTTCGTAGTTGTTCATAAAGAGAAAGTGCAGTGTTCATCGTAGAACTAGAGTTTTGAAATTCGGTTTTTTTACTATTTAGATCTTGACTAAGACCGTCTACTTCATTTTTATAACTGGTCAACTTAGTATTTGCGTCTTGAGAGTATGAATTTATAGTCGATTTATAAGTGTCAAGCGCTGTTTGTGCCTGTTGAGAACGATTATCCATAGCATTTTTATATTCAGTAAATTGATAATCTATATTTGGTAGTGTTGTCTTTTCCATTATTTATAACAATATAATATAATATAAAACTATATTATAAAATTATTTAATAGTTATTTTATAATAAATGTTGCAGTATTCTTTTACATTCTCTTACATTCTTATTTACATTCTTCTAACCTTTCTTAAATATAGAATTAGCATTAATAAAAATAGTGATGCAAATATTGACCATAATATAAATATTACATTTTGACTCTTATATTTAAGTTTACCATCTTCTAATTGTGCTTCTCGAGTTAGGCTGTCTTCTTTGATATTTTGTAAAAAGTTATAACTAATATCTTTTACTTCGCCCAATGGATTAACATAATAATACCCCATACTAGGATTAATATTATATTATTTTATTATTTTATTATTTTATTATTTTATTATTTTATTATTTTATTATTTTAATATTTTATTATTTTATTTATTTAAAATAAATCGAATAAACATAAATAATATAACAATAGCAATGAAATAAATTATCATAAATCTGTCGCTAATAACAGCATTAGTATTTAATCTATACAATACTAGTAAAATTATTGTAATAATCATAATAAACGTTAAAATAGTGTAAAATAAATTATTAACATAGTTACTACTTTTAACATCGACAAGTTTATTGTCTAATTCGGGCGTTTCTTTAGAAATAAGTGCTAAATGTTTTAAGTCTTTATTCTTTTGATTAGTAAGAATAGAGTCATTAAACATATCTGTTTCATCATTTATAGTGCTCAATTTAGTTGTATCAAATCCTATTAAAGCACCAAATGAAGTAATCCAATTTCCCATAGTAGTTATATGATTTTGAGCATTATTAGTTAATTGTTGATGGGTTGCTGGAGTTGATGTTGCTAAAGCGTCTAAATTTGTGCGATTAGCTTTAAGAGTAGGTATTAACTCATTTGCTTTATCTAAATAAACATCTTTATAGCTAAATTTATTTTTATTATGTTCAAAATATTTTTTATTTATATAGCCAAAACCGTTATAACGACTGGTGCTTGATTCTGGTATTAATGTTGAATTACAATTAACCTTAATATTCATTAGACTTGTATCAACATAGCTAGGGTCTAACTCTTTAATATATAAATAGCATTTTTTATCATCCACAACGCCTGTTGTATCTTCTTTCATTGTAAAAAATTGGCAATGTGAAGTGTCATTGCATTTTTTTTCGCAATTATTACTTGTATCAATTTCAAAAAGTGGTAATGTTGATAATGATGGCCCCATTTTAAAGTCATAAAAATTTGTTTTTCTATTTTTACATACGTCTACATATCTATAAACATCGAAATTTTCTATGCTGTTTGACATGGTGGTTTCCTCTTTATCTTTATCTTCATTATGCAAACTATTTTGAATAGTTGATTGAACTAATATTTTATTATTAAAGTATAAAAAATATACACAAGCAAGCAGTATAAACACTAATATAAATATTTTAAATTTGTGTTTGAAATTTTGATTATTAAATTTGATTTTTCTTTTCATATTATATATTATTACTTTAATATATAATATGAAAAAATTTATATTTAATTAATGCTTTAACTACTAATAATATATATTTTATAAAATATATATACAATAGTTATTCCTAAAACATATAATAAATGTTGCGCATTTCTTGTATATAATATATTAATTAAGACTATTAAAATAAATAGCACAAATATAAAATCTACCAATTTTGATATAAAGCTGGTCTTGCGAATATGTTGCCCATTATTATGATGCTGCCCATTATTATGTTGCTGATTATTATGATGCTGATTGTGTGTTTGTGATTGATTACAGTTGCAATTTCCATTATTGCAATCGCATTTTATTTTACTGCAATTTCCATTAATACATCCTAAATAATCTATAGAGTCAACAATAGAATTATAGGAATTAGTGTTTATTTGTTCTCTACTTTTGTTATATGTTAATATTTCTTTTGACTTTAACAAACTGCTATTTTGATTAATGTCCTCATTTAATTCCTCACTGTAAAATAGCGTTTTATTTTCATTTACCATATTATATTATATTATTAATAATATAATAATATATAATTTTTTTGAATATTATTGAATATTATTGAATATTTTTGGGTATTATTGGTAATTTCACTTTTCTCATTTTATTATATAAAAACAATGCACTAATTATTATTAATAATAATACACTACTTTCTACAATTTTGAATTGTGTTAATAAAGTGGTATCACTTAATCGTCCATTATTTGCTCCGCCAAAACCTAATAAGCTATTAAGCTCTTTTGTTTTCTTATTTATTTCTACATTTAAAGAAATTAGTGTTTCATCGTCAAAACTATTTAAATAATTTATAGAAGAAATATCAGCACTAATATTATCTAAATTAACAAATAAGTTATTATATTTATTTTTTAAACTAACAATATGAACATCTAAAAGAGGACCCGCTGCTGGATTTGTTGGATTGCATATATAATCATTAAAGCTTTGTACTAAAGTTCCATTATCTATATAATTTCTACGGTCTATTTTTATTAATGCTTCGTAACTTTTCAGTTCGGGAATTTTATTTTTATAAAATTGAGGATTTCGTAAGTTACTGGCTCTAACTATATTACTTCTATTAATTATTGGTTTTTTATAATAAGCGTAATATCTTTTGGGTGCATATACTTTATTGTCAACAGTATATTTAAAGCACTTATTTGGATTGTTTGCACCGCTATTATACAAAAAATTGCTACAACTATCTATTACTTCAGTTACAGGTCGTTTAGTATGTGGAGGATTACCAAAAGTTGAATTAAATAACTGTATTGCATTACTTATTAATCCATTATTAGTTGATTTTGGTAAATAACAATTAGTATAAGTAGCACTACCTATTGATGAAATGTCGTTAATTAAAAAAAAATCACTATTATTTCTTAAAGCTTTTTTTTCACATTCATAGGCGTTTGGTGTTAAAAATTTATTATATGAGTTAATTAAGGTCGCATTAAAGCTCGCCTCTAATATACTAGTTGGTCGCGTATAGCAGTCATCAAACATAAATAATTCTTGGTTGCTAGACATTATTATACTTATATATAATGTTATTATATTACTATATATAATAAAATTGTAAATTTATTTTGTGTTATACTTTTTATATATATTTAATATATCTTGCAGACCCTATAAAAGTCTGCTTCAATAGCAGTTCTGCTAGACCTCTCTATTTTAACAATATCACCGGGGCGAATTCCTAAAACAATTGATACAGGACTGAAAAATGAGATGTCTGGTATTTGAGAGCTATCCATTATATTATAGGTTTTCATAAATTGTTCTTTTTCATCTAATGATAATAGTGTGTGTTTTGGAACCAGTGTATGTTTTAGTATATTAAATTGTAGGCGTTTAATATTTACTAATGATACATAAATATTTTCAGAAACCCATATATCTTTAATATTTTCCATCATTGTATCATTTGGTTCGTCTTTAATAATGATCATTAGATCGTCTTTTTTCTCTAAAATTGTCTCAATATGAAATAAGTCCTCTACAATATCATATATATTTTGCGGTTTAATTAGCTTATTAATGTAAAATTTTACATATATCTTTTTCTTAGTATTATCATTTTCTAATAACATATCTAATTGATTGTTTTCAAGCAAAATGCCTATTTCTGTAATGCTAAAATTTGAATATTTGGTTATATTAAATCCTCGCTCTTGCAAAATTTCTAATAAAATTTTGCGCGAATTATAGATGCTAATAATAAAGCTATTACTGTTTGTCATAGTGACCACTATTAGTATATTGCTATATTAGTTTTTATTATATTTAATATCAATTATAATAAAAATTATATTTCTTATTTTTTCTTTTACTTTTTACTTTTTTTTACTTTTTATTTTTCTTTTACTTTTTAAATAAACAATTTGAGAGATTAGAGCTTAGGTCTTTGGTTTGTTTCATATATCATTGGATAAGGCATAACGACATATGGTTGTCGTTCAAAGAATTCTTTAAAATCTAAAGTTCTAAGGCTAGGAGCAACTATTTCACAAGGAGTTTCTAAGTTTGTTGAACCAATACCTCTAAGTTGCGACTCAATATCTATTGCATTATTTGCTAATGCATCTCTCGAAATATGACTTGGAGTATAACCTATACAAGGAATACATTCACTTGTTGGGCGGCCACTTGAAGAATGTAAATAAAGTTTCTCTCTAAGTAACTTTTCTTTACACGATTTTTCTAAATTATAATTTAACTGACTATTTTTATTTCTTGTTGAAGTCATAGGGTTATTATATAATCTAAAATATTATTTATTTGTTTAAAACATACAAAATATTCAAAGATTCTTTAAGTTGTTTTGTTATATTAAACTAATACCCTTTCAAAAACCCCCTTTTTTGCTAAAAATTTTTATGTGACCTTTTATGGTCTTGAAATTATAAAGGTTTTTAAATGTGTTTTTTTTCTGAAAAATATTTTCAGGATTTTTTTCAAAAAAGGACATTTATAAATGTCCAATTTTATATATAACAACCCTTTATAGTTTTTTTTGCAAAAAAACCGGTTTAGACCATTAAGCTCTAAAAACTTTTTAAAGCCCGTTTTTTTTCGCATCATAAATTTTTTCAAAAAACGTAAATATTTTGCAAAAATAGTTTAGGGATTTTTTATGTATCATTTATATGGTATAAATGGATACAAAAAAACCCCAAAAAACCCCTCAAATTTTTCGTTGCACTTTTTGTGACTTTATATCGTGTAATAAAAAAGATTATGGCAGACATTTAGCAACCCAAAAGCATAAAATCCGTCAAAATGATACAAATGATACAAAAAACCCTCCCCAAAAACCCCAGACTTGTTACGAGTGTCAGATTTGCAATAAGTCATATAAATACAGCTCGGGACTTTATAGACATAAAAAGCGGTGTATTAGTAATGAAAGCACACATATAAGTTCAAATGATATTTTGAATAATCAGTTGGCTTTATCGAAAGAATTAATAATGAATGTTGTAAAAGAGCAACAAAATCAAATCAAAGAATTGACAGATACAATAAAAGAATTAATACCAAAAGTGGGAAATAATATTACTACAACCAATCAAAAGTTTAATATTCAAGTATTTTTGAATGAAAAATGCAAAGATGCTATTAGTATGAGTGATTTTATTAAATCAATAGAGGTTAGCTTACAACAGCTTGATTATACAAAACATAATGGCTTAGTAAATGGATTGAGCAATGTAATAATTGAAAACATAAACAAATTAGGATTTTATCAGCGACCTATTTATTGCACAGATATAAAACGAGAGTCATTATATATTAAGGAAGCAAATAGTTGGGAAAAAGATATAAATAAGGAAAAGATAAAACGAGCAATAAAAGATGTATCAACAAAGCAATTTTATGCACTAAGCAAATGGACAAAAGAAAACCCTGATTTTCAGAATAATGAAAATAAGCAAAACTATTATACCCACACATTAGTCGCAATAGCAAATAATAAGGAAAATAATGAAGATAAAATAATAAAGAAATTATGCACTAGCATTTACATAAAAGAATAATTATTGATTATTTGTCATTATATTTTAATAATAATGACAAATAATGACTGCATTATAATAAAATTACATTCTTAAGTTCGTCAAAATAAGTTTTTGTTAACTCATTCTTTGCTAGCTCATTCTTTGTTAACTCATTCTTTGCTAGCTCATTATTTTGCTTTTTTTCGCTTATATATTTACATAAACATTTATGAGTTACGTCAAAATAATCGTAACTAAAAAGAAGCTGAAAGAGTGCATTACTATTGTGACCATCAATCATAAAAGATATATTAGTGTCTTTATACTTTGTTTGCAATAATTTTAAAATAGCCTCTAATTCTGTATTATTTTGTAAAAATAAACCTATTTTATCAATATGTGTAGCCAATATTATACTATCATAATTAGAAATGTTAAGTGCCTGTAATAATTGTAGCTGATAGCATAAATTTCTATCATCGTCATCACTATGCAATTTATATGTAGTTAAAAAGGTAGTATCATAATTAATATTATTTATGTTACTATAATAACTGCTAATAGCATTAGATAACATAATATATAATATATAATATATTTTTTATATTAAAAAACTATTAAATATATTATTAATGAATGCAATTAGCGCAACGAGCACCACCATAACGATGACTAGTGCTGTCGCTTTCACTAGTACTGTCATTATCATCCTCCAGTTGTAGCAGTGCGGCATCTGTGCGTGTAGCAATCTCTCGTTCTCTTACTATATTAGCCGCTAATTGTTGCTCTAATTCAAGCAATAATGCTCTATAATTAATACTATTATGCATATTTATCTTAGTTTGCGACTTACTAATTTGTTCTTCTAACATTTGCTTATGACCCCTTGTCATTCTTACGCTTGACCCGTCACGTGCTGTTCTATTTATTAATTGTTCTTGTCTTTTTGCTATATAAGCACTAGCTTTTGCTATTTGTTCTGCTTCATATTTAGCCCAAATACGTACTTTTATAAGCCTATCCATAAAATCTTGTTCTGTTTTTTTTGGTTTGACAATAGTGGGGTTTTCATAATATAATATTTGCGTCTTACATAATGGACAGCGAGGTATTAATTTAGCAGTAGCCCATTTCTTAATGCAAGAAGTATGAAATATATGTTTACAATGGTAGAGGGTTGTTGTTAATGAAGGGTTTAACATAGGACCTAAACATATAGCACATTCATTAATATTTGGCTTTGCTAATGCGCTTCTGTATGCTACTATAATTTTGCGTGATGCTCGTTTTTTAGTAAAATTAGCTATATCACGCTGTCTTTTTAGTTTCTTTTTATATGATTTTTGGATAGTTTCAAGAATTTGTGTGCCTCTTGGATTTAAAGTCACTCTTTTCTTTTGAGACACAACGTTTTTATTAGAGTTAGATTTGGATTTTCTTTTTTTTGTAAATAATTTAGTTGTTTTATTTTTTACACTTTTCATAAAATCATATAATGCCATATTATATATAGCATTATATAAATATTTTTATAAAAGATTTAAAGACTTAGTAATTAATTACTAATGGTGACTGCACTCTAAACAATGAGCACCACCACCGTTTTGTAGTCTAGATTGGCGACGTAGAAGACCCTGTCTCTCCCATTCACGTTCCTGTTCGTCATCATCTTCAGCTTTTTCGCGCTCTTTTATTCTATTTTGTATTAATTCGTTTTCTAATCGCCTTGCAAATGCGCTATAATCATAAATACTATGAGCATTTATAGTTTCATTTGCCTTATCTATTTGTTGCTTTAAATTTTCCATTTCCTTTCTTGACATTTTTGCATTTGAACCGTCGAGTGAGCGTCTTTTTTTTAGCGCTCTTCTAGACTCTCGTATAATAGAGTTAGCCTCGTCAATTTTGGTAACATCTAGCACTGCTTGTTCTTGTACTGCTTTAAGCTTTCTGATGAATGCTTGCTGATTTAATGTTGGTCTTACAATAGTGGGGTTTTCATAATATAATATTCGTTTTGTACATAGAGGACAACGAGGATGAAATTTTGGTATAGCCCAACTTTTAATACATGAAGTATGAAATACATGTTTGCAATGGTAAAGTGTTGTTGTAGCTGCAGGGTTTAACATAGAGCCTAAACATATAGCACATTCTTCAAGATTTGGATTTGCTGATGCTCTTTTATATGCACTCATAATTTTTCGTGTAGCTAGTTTTTTGGGAAAGTTAGCTATATCACGCTGTCTTTTTAACTTTTTTCTATAAGATTGTTGAATTTGTGTAACAAGTTGCGTTTTAGGACTTGGCACTAAACTTTGTTTAGTTATATTTCTGTTTTTTCTAGTGCCTAATCTAGTGCCTAATCTAGTGCCTAGATTGCCTAATTTTCTTGTTTTATTTCTTACAAAGTCATATATTGTCATATATATAATATGGCAATATAAAAAAATAAATAACAATCTCTCTTTCTATTTTCTATTTTCTGCTTAATTGTTGCTCTAATTCACGCACTTTCGCTCTATAATTAAACCTATTATGACTATTTATTACCCATTGTGCATCACTAATTTCTTGTTCTAATTTTTGTTTATGACCCCGCGTCATTCTTACGCTTGTCCCGTCAAGCGCTGTTCTATTTTTTAATTGTTCTTTATTATGCGCAACAATAGCACTGGCTCTCTCAATTTCGGCGGTTTCACGAGCAGCCCATTCACGTGCGTCTTTAAGTTTTTTCTTTAATGCTTCTCGTGATTTCAATTTTTTTCTGTATGTTCTTTGTATTTGCGTAACAAGTTTTGTTCTGGGGCTTAAAGATGGCGCTTTTCTCGTTAAAAATCTTTTTCTAAGAGCTCTAAATTTTCTAGTTCCATTATTTCTTAATTTTTTTGTATTTTTAGCCACTATGTTAAATAATCCCATATTATATTATATTATTATGTGAAAATAATAATATAACAAAATAATAAGTAATAATGAAAACAACTTAAACACTTTTTAACAAACTATATACGCGCTTTTCTAAAAAGCCCGCTCATTGCTTATCTTGATTGCGTGCAAATTCGCGCGCACTCATACCACCACGCTGCCAACCTTTCATAGCGTCGTCTTCAATTACATAAGCACTATTTGAAACGGTTTCTTTTAGACTATCAATTAGAGGATAGTTTTGATAATCTGAAAAGGATTGCTCCATCATATTATTAACTGTTTTCTTATTTAAATCAAATTGTCCGGTTCTTAATTGTGCTTCTAATGTGCAGTCTCCGTAGCCTCTTCCTAAATATGGCACAGTTAAAAAGGGTCTTGTTACTAGCGACAATTTACAAGCAGGTCGCGAAATATGAGTATATTTTAAATCATTATTTGCCTCTATTGCGCACCCTTTTACGCCTCCTTCGTGAGAACCTTTATAGAAAACATTGGGTTGACTTAAAGCAAAGTCAATAGCGGTTGACATAGGACAGGCTGGATAAAAGTTCTCTAAATTGTAATTAGCTTCATTTATATTTTGAATATTGCGCTGATCAATTGCAGGATTATCATTGCCAATTCTAGACATCGAATCAAATGTATATGGATATGCCACAGTTGAAGTCATTTATATGTATTTAATATATTATTTTTTTAAATAATATATTATTTTTTTAACAAATAAATAACAAAAACAATTTAAAACTATTAAAACAATTTTTAATGATCGCTATTTCTAAAGCACATTTCTACGTCACCATCCTTACAAGAAGCCATATTACCGTAGCAAAATCGCGCAAATTCATTTTGATTATTAGGCACACGAGTATTTGCTGTGCTATAAAATTGCCTCATTGAACATTCAAAATCAAATTTATCTCCTCTGTCATCAAATAATTTTTTTCTAATAGTTTCATCATTATTAAAATTAGTAACTATGAAGTCTTGTGTTTCTTGATTTATTGCCTTTTCAACAGCTTTGTTATATGCGGGTGCTGCCTCAAGACGATCCGGATTATCCTGTATTTCTGGTAATAATATATTCATAATTGGATTAGCACTAGTTGGATTAGTAAAATTATGCTTCACTTTATCATATATATTTTCATTGCTAAATGTTTCATTTACTTTTGCATTTACATCTTTATTTAAAATTTTATATGTAATTATTAAGAAAACTATTGAAACAATTCCTGTAACAAGAATTTTGTAGTTATTAGAGATAAAAAAACCCGCTAAAGTTAATAATATTACTAGCCTAGTTATAGCATTTAATTTTTGCTCTCGTGTCATTTTTTCAGTAGGCCATAGTTCTGTTAAATGATTTTTACTAAATAAAATACTTGGATTAGCTATCCAAAATATGCTGTTTTCATTATTTGCAACATTTGCATTATTTGCATTATTTGCATTATTTGCATTATTTGCATTATCTAATTTAATTGTTTTAGTAATAATATTATCTTCTGAAAAAGTTTCATCTTTCATTTGACCAGTATTTTTTCCTATATATGTTTCGTTAGAACTACTAGCCATTATTTATTATAATATAATAACTTAATAATAAATTTTAATTATAATATTTTATAATACTATATTTTATAATACTATATTTTATAATACTATATTTTATAATACTATATTTTATAATACTATAATATTGTAGTATAAAATATTATAAACAACACTTGCTAAAGGTTGCATTATTTATTTTTTCTATTTGCTTTTTTCTTATTGTTGGAACTGCGTTTAGATTGTTCATCACTTGAGCGAGGAGTATTATTAGAACTAACTCCTTGATTTTTAATAATATCATCAATAAAACTAGTATTTGATTTCATTTCTTCCATTAACGTCGAGAGATTGGCTGTAATATCTTTTAAATCGGTTTTATTTGCATTATTAGCACTAGTAACGTTTGCACTAGTTGCATTAAACCCCTCTTTATTTGTTTCAGCCTTTTTTCTCATACGTTCTTTCATTTTAGACATTTTAACATTTTGCTCCATCATATTTTGAAAAGCACTTGGATTAATCTTTCCACCTTTAGGCATAAATTTGTCAAGGTTCATTGATTTTAAAATATCATTAAAATTATTCATACCTGGCATATTTTTCATATTTTTGAATATTTCAGTTGCTTCTTCTAATAACTCACTTTCTTTAATTGACCCATCTTTCATTTTGCTATTTATTTTCTTATTAATATTTTCAATAAGTCCCATCATTTTAGAGGGGTTTTTCATAAATCCTTTTAAAAGTTCATTTACATCACCTATGTTATCACTCTCTAAATCAAAGTCTTTTGATGTTTCTTCCGCTATTTCTTTAGCTAATGAACCTATTTTTCCATTTATTAAATTGTTTAAATGTGAAAAAAGCTCCTCTTTATCTGGAATAGCATAATCTTTATGTTTAGCAGTGCCATCAGTATTAGCATTAGCATCATTAGCATCATTAGCATCATTAGCATCATTAGCATCATTAGCATCATTAGCATCATTAGCATCAGCATTAGCATCAACAAAGTCAGCAAAGCCTTTAAAATTAGCTGATAAGTCATTAAACATAGTATCAAACATTCCAAATGGACTTCCTGAAATGTCAAAAAAACTTTCTCCATCTCCATCTTCATCCTCATTAGTTTCTTGCTCGTCAGTTTCTTGCATATTAGTATTAGACTTTGCTTTGCTATTTCTATTTTCTTTAAATGAAAACATATTACTTAATTCTTCAACTGTGCTTTGAATTTTAGCTGAAAAATTGTTACTGTCAATGATTTTAAGCAATTCTAATGAATCTCCAAAAAATGAAACATCATCAATAGATGTTATTATATTAAACAATATAAGCTGTAAATATTTCCATAATGTTTGCTTTGTTTGCGCGCTAGTGTCATCATAATATAGGTCAGAAAATTCAATATCAGGTAAAAACATAGTGCATATAGCGCTAGCATTTGATGTCTTAACATTTGGCTTGTTTAAAAAAATATCTTCATTTTGGTATAATATATCAATACTTCGCACTGCAAAAGTATGCTTGCAATATTCATAAACATTATTTAATGAAGTCATAAAATCAATGCTAATGCTACTCAATTCAATAGCACTAACATATTCGTCAGCATCCATAGTATCATTATAATCGGGCAAGCTATAATTAATAATATGCTGATAGTCTTTATTGTTATCAATTAATGAACCAACTTTATCATTAAAAGTCGTCTTCAAATCCATAATTAAATCCTTGAAAATTTTATAAAAGTTAATAAGCATAATCGCATTTTCATTAGTCAATGTAAAATTAATTTTACTTGTCATTAATAAGTAAAATTAATGTAATAACTTTAAATAATAAAATTTACTATTTAATTAACTAATTAACTAATTAACTATAAATTTAATTAATTGTTAATTTTAAATAGCATTTCTTTCTTGTTCTAAATTTTTAACATTTATTTCTCCTATTTTATCCGGAATATAATCATCAGGTGGAGTTTCTATTTTGTCTGTATAATCTATTGTAGCATAACTATATAATTGCCTTAATCCACCACTTCCTTTTGCCGATAACTCATCGCTGTTTTGGTCTAAATAGCTAAAATTGTCTGATACAACCCCACTAGATAACAAATCGAATTTAAATGCTGATGGTTCTCCATTATAGTTAGTTGCTTTTTGAGCCGCCATTTGCACAACAGGTTTTAAAAAACTCATTATGTTGTCACCATATAATACTTTATAGTTATCATTTATAATCATTAACGCAGGAACCGCGTTAATAGTATTTGGAAGTAGTATTTCTTGGTTGCTTTCTAATACAACATAAGTAGTATTATTTCTAACTATTCGTTTGTCAATACATATATAATGAATGTCGTTTTTAACACTTGACTTAGATAATAATACTAATAATTTTTTACAATTGTCACAATAATTACTATAATATAATATGCAACTCATATTATAAAGTTTATATTAATATTTTTATTAATAATATTTAATATAATTTTTATTTATAATATATATTTTTTCTTATATCTTATAAATAAATCTTATAAATAAAATTGATTTCTAATAAATATATTACTTTTTATATCATTAATCCAATAAATCAATAATAAATGCTGAAGACGCAAATGCTTAATGAAAAAACAAATTATGAGCCCCACCTTAACATTGAACTAATGACGGGTTCATTTGTAGAAAGTCAATATAAAAAGATGTGTGCGCAAGCTGTGTACAATGCATATTTTAATGAGCAAGAAATTCTAGATTATTTGATGTATAGATTAAACACAGATTGTGAAGCATTTATTCAAGGTTTTCCGCTAGTTCTTGATTATATTGAATATATAAAAACTGCTCGTATTGTAACTTGTGAAAATATTCCTGTTATTACGTATGTATATAATACATTACTACGTGAGCCAGGAGATAAGGAACTAACCCCAGACGATGATGCCTCACTAATCCTTAATAATATTCAGTGCTTCTTTGATATTGATGAGGACAAACTTGTTAATGAGCTATTGGAACTAATAAGCGACAAATTTGTTATTAATGGTTAATAAAAAAGCATAGCATAGCTATTTCAATTTCAATTTCAAATTTATAAAGATTTTTTTTACATAAATTCATAACATAATTTGCTGCAATAATAGAATTTGCTTTGCTTCTTATAAAATAAAATATTGAAATTATATTTTTTTTGACATACGTGACACATAATATTAGTATTGGCTAATATAATATATAATATATCATTAGGAAGCTCTTTTAAATATAACATATGCTTATATATATAGCTCTATATCAAAATCTCTCTAATTAATCAATTTTATTTGCAAATTTATTGTTAATGATCTCTAAAAAGTTATTTAAGCTCTGTATAAGAGGTAGTGATTTATTGCACAATAGTTGTAATGTGCAACGACTGGCGCCTTTTTTATCATACACTAAATAGAATTTATTACTATCTGTTACGTGGTTTTTAATTGAAATATATTTGGGTAATTTTACGACATTAGCGCCATTTGCATCATTAGCATTTAGTGCATCATTAGCATTTATCGCATTTAACTCATTTAATATTTTTTTTATTTGATCTAGTTTTTCTAGTATACTTATTTTATTAGACTTGGAAGAAATATATGTTTTGTTTTTTTCTTGATATGGATGTTTTTCTATTTTAAAGTATTCTCTATATAGTTTTTGTTCAATATTATAACACTCGTTATAATAGTTAATATATTTGGGTATATTCACATCTGCTAACGTGCTAGGTAATTTAATCGCATTGTGCTTTCTTATTCTCTTGCATTCGTCTTTTTCTATTATAATATTCTTTGATAAGTCATTCTTTGATAAGTCATTCATTCATATATTTAAATATTAGATTAAAATACTAACGTTTTTGTATAATATAACCAAAAGCAAATACCTACTATTGCTTTAGCAAACAAGTCTAAAATATTATATCCAAACATTTTAGTTGATTCCTTTGCATGATAAAATACTCCATATAGTGACCATATTCCTATGAAGACCCAAAATATAAATTTTGATTGGGATGTTATTTTTGAACCAGTCATAAAAAGTTTCCAAATGGTTCCATATGTTAGAAAAAAGAATATAAAACCTATAAAACTTGCCAAATTTCTAGTTAATACTCTAATTTCTCCTAAATAACCAAATGTCAACATTGCAAAATTGAATGCTAATGTTAATAATAATGGATAAATTTTAACTTGCTTTTTATTTTCATAACCCAATACCATAGAAAGACCTAATAACATAAATGGGGTTGTGATAAACCAATCATTATAGCGCATATTATTAATTTTTGCTATAGGAATAACAGATTCTACTTTGTCATTAGCTTCTGTTGTATTTGTTTCTTGACTTTCTTCTGTTTTTGGTGTTTCTTGTGATTTTTTAATTGCTGCTATAAATAATCCATAAAAATAAGACGCTATAATTGAAATACACGTTTCAATATTCATAATATGACGCACTGCTGGAATAGGTGTTCGTAATGCTTCGATCAATGTTATAGCACCTGTTGTAAGTAAAAATACATATGTTAAATAAAAACTGCTCAAAACTAAACTTATATTCATATTACTAATTAAGTATATAATAATTAATGTTATTTTATTTTAATTCTCTCTTAATTTTATTAATTCGTTCTTAATTTTATTTTAATTTTATTTTATTTTAATTTGAATCATTAAAATAAAATGCTAAATGCAAAAAAACAAACACAAAATTTATTATTTAATTGCTGTACGCTAAACCACCCATACCCGACATAATGCGGAGAACGTTGTAGTTAACCGCATATACGCGGACCTTCGCGGTGGAAACACCTTGAACAGTCGCATTCGAAAGGACTAGCTGTAAAGTGGCATTGTCAATGCGCGAGAAATTGCAGGTTCCCGAAGGCTGGTGCTCTTCCGGTCTTAGAGCAAATGAGTAAACATTAATACCAGTGTCGGGAGCACGGGTGTGGTGCTGGAAGGGCTGGACGAGGTCGAAATAGGTGCCTTCACGCTCGGAGAAGCGGTCTTGGCCGTTAAGCTGTAATTTGGCAACTACAACTGGATTTTCACCCCAGCAATGCATATCTAGCGCGGTTTCAGCTAAAACGAATGTGCCAGCATCCGAAACACCCGATTCACTTGCATTAGCAGGACCATTAGCGGTTGATGGAGTAGCATTCGATGTGAATGCTGAACCAGGTATTAACGAGTTAGAGAATGGGTCTTGGAACACCGATGAACCAGTAATGAATTGACCACTGCCAACAAGGGCCTTGGCACCGAAGGCGTGAATAGCATTGGGTAGCGCATCTAACGCATCAGTGTAGTTGAATGGTTGAGCACCTAGCAAGTGATTTAGCGAATGGTTGCTTGTGAGCGACGCGCAATAATCAACATTGATATCGGGCTGAACAACCCAGATTAATTCTTTGCACGGGTGATTTAAATTCAATTTAATCTTGTTGGATGACGAACCAACCGACTCGTCACCAGTGAATTGAAGCTGTTCAATTAAGTATTCGTGGGGGTTTTGCGCCATACGTCTGCGCTCATCGGTGTCTAAGAAAATGTAATCAACAAAGAGCGAGGCAGCCGCTAACGACTGTTTGTATGCATTTGTAACTTTAACACCCGCACCGGTGATGTCACTAACAGCCCATAAGCATTCTTCGATGTTGCGAATGTCTAAATTGATTTTTACTTCGTGGTACTGTAAAGCAATTAAGGGAAGAGCTAGACCGGGGTTACGGCAATACCAGAACTGTAGGGGAACATATAAAGTTGTTTCGGGTAACGCATTGCGGGGAGCACACACCTGACGAACACCATCGGCGGAGCAAGGGCCATCAACATTGGCGAAAGTGGGGTCGCAAATGTATGTTAATTGGGTGGTGTTGCCAATCATTTTGTAGTAGCCACGTTCTTGCTCTTTCGATAGTGTTAACTGATTCCAAATGTGCATCCAGTCACCATATTGACGGTCAATGCGCTGGCCACCAATTTCAACTTCAACTTGCGAAATTAACTGCTCACCGGGGAAGTCTAACCATCTGGCAAACACATCGCCAGTAGTATTCTTTAAGCTTTGGCCGATTTCAGGGAGTGTAATCTGTAAATAGGTGCGGAAAGCTAAGTCACCATTGCGCGAAATGGTGCAAGTAACACGGCGACCGAAGTCAGCTTGGCCGTTGAAAGTTTGCTCAATCGATTCCATCGCGAAATTAGTGTGACGACGATAGGTGACCTTCCAGAAAGTAATTTGGGGATTACCTGTTAAATATACATCTTGAGCGCCATAGGCGACTAATTGCATTAAACCACCAGCCATTTTTTTATAATATTCCTAAAGAAAAAAATTTTTAAAAATTAAATTAATTAAATTAATTAATTTAATTAATTTAATTTAATTAAATAAATTTAAATTAACTAAATTAATCAAAAAATTTAAACAAAAAATTTAATCAAAAAATTTAATGAAAAAATTAAATATTAATTGTATTATTTAATTTTTATAAGTTAATTAAATCATTTTATTTATATTAACAAAATTAATATATAAATTTTTAATACACTAAAAATATAATTAGTCTTGCTATGAAGAGAAATGGGGTTATAAAAACAACACTTGACAATAAACATAATGAAATAATAAAATCTTTTAAACATAATGAAGATGTAGTCATCCCTAAATGTTTAAAGCAAATTGATAAATTGGAAACTATGTTAATTAAAGCAAAAAATAAAACGGAAATAATAGAACTTATTAATAAAAATAAAAACACAATAAAAGCCCTCAGAAATAAAGAAAAGAATTATTATTTGAATAATTCTAAATATATTTTTGATTATTTTGAAAATAAAAAAAATATATCATCTAATGAAATGGTAGAAAATTCTGACAAAAATGATATTGTTAAGCAATTCTTTTCGTTAAATATAATTCAAGATGCGTCTAACAATTTATTAGAGCATTCAAATAAAAATGTATTAGTTAAAAATGATAGCAACAAAAATATAGATAAATATTTCAATAATATTGACCCTAATTATTTAAATTATGACAAGTTTATTTATCCATCTGATATATGTAATATATGTAATAATGGAGAGCTTATATTTGTTGAAAGCGAAGGTATGACAATATGCTCTAATTGCTCAAATAGCATTAAATATTTAATAGATATTGATAAACCATCATATAAAGAACCACCTAAAGAAGTGTGCTCATATGCATATAAACGGATAAACCATTTAAAAGAAATATTGGCGCAATTTCAGGCTAAAGAAAGCACAAATATACCAGACGAAGTTTTTGAAAACATAAAAAATCAAATAAAAAAGGAACGCATAAGTTTGAGCGATTTGTCAAATAAAAAAACTAAAGAAATATTGAAAAACTTGGGCTACAATAAATATTACGAACATATACCATTTATTAAAGATAAACTAGGAATTAGACCGCCTATTATGAGTGCAGAGCTTGAAGAAACACTATGCAATTTATTTATGGAACTACAAAAGCCATATTCGAAATATTGTCCTAAAGAAAGAGTAAATTTTTTAAACTATTATTATACATTATATAAATTATGCGAATTATTAAATGAGCGCAGTTTTTTACCATATTTTCCTATGTTAAAAGACCGTGAAAAGCGCATAGAACAAGACCAAATATGGAAGAAAATTTGTGACGATTTAGGGTGGAAGTTTATTCCTATACCTTAATCGCCTAACCCCACATCACTCAATAATGCACTAAAAATATTAATTAAATCTAAATAATAGTTTAACGATGCACTTATAAAGTCCCCAGCATAATCGCGTTGTAATATACTGTTTGTATCATACACAATATATACTGAAAATATTAGCAATGAAGCTATGACTATTATTTTTTTTAATAAGGACGATTGAACAATAAAAATTTGCACAATGGTAACAATAATTAGTGCTAATAAAGCAAAAAGTAACACAATAGCAGTCCTAAAACCCAATTGAATACCGCTCATTATTAGTGCTAGTCCAAATATGAACATAGAAATAAAAATACTAGCTGTTCCAACAAATGCAGTCTTAATAACATTAGGATCTAATCCTGATTTTCTATATCCTAAAATTATACCAAAAGCAGCGGAAAAGAGAGAAAAGAATATAAATTTCAACCATGCAGGCATAGGAACAAGTGCCAAAATTAAAATTATAACAATTGTTGCTACAACCGCTGCAATAAATTTGCTGCTGAATTTTTTACCCTGTTTCTTCTCTTCATCAACTTTGACATTTTCACTTACATAATAAGTAATATAAAGTTGCACTAATAAATTAGCTAAAATTAACGCAAAAAAAGACCGCTTTTCGCTAATCAACTTAAATACTTGTGATATATCATTCTTAAAAATAGACTTTTTTCTTTTATTTGCTAAATTAGATTTGTTTGATTTGTTAGAGTTCATAGTTTTATAATAAAATAGTATAAAAAAAATTAATCAGGGTCAACTTTTAATGCATAAAAAAAATTAGACATATCTATATAATAATCAAATGAAGCAGTTATAAAATCTCCGTCATAGTCGCGTAGCAATATATTATTTGTTGTATGAACAATATATAATGCAAATAAGGCAGCTAAAACAATTAGCACTAATTTTGTAATAACTAAATAATTATACATAAAATATTGCACAACACCTATTATTATTAGCAACATTAATGCATAAAATATACCGAAAGCCACTTTATTGGTATATTGAATGCCGCTCATTATTAGTGCTAACCCAAATAATATCATAAAAACGAAAACTAATACTGTTCCTACTGCTGACCCGTGGACAAAACCAGGGTCAAATCTGTGTTTTAGAGAGGCATATATTATTCCAAATGTAACTGAAAAGAGAGAAAATATTATAAATTTTACCACTATAGACATAGGAACAAAAATTAAAAGTAAAACAAATAGTGTTGCTAATATATAAGAACTAACAATAATAATAGTGTTATATTTATTAGGAGATTCCTCTTCTTCTTTAGGTGTATCTAAATTAATATTAGCACTTACATAATAACTAATGTAGTGTTGAAGTAGCAAATTTGAGAAAATTAATGCTAAAAATATTTTTTTTTCACTAATCAACTTAAATAATTGTGAAACATTTTTAGTTTTAGTCTCAGTTTTAGTTTTAGTTTTAGTCTCAGTTTTAGTTTTAGTTTTACTAGAATTCATAGTCTATTATTAATTATATTATAGAATTATAAAAAATAATATAATTATTATACATATGGACCTTATAAGAAGTTTAAAAAATAAAACAGCAAAATTAAGAAAAAGTATTAGAAGTAGATTAACAACAAGAAGGTCTAGACCTAGAATAGCACCTGAACCTGCAGAGTTACCACCTTTTGATTCAACAGCAGCGTTTTTAAGTCCAATACCAGAGTCTGTAAGTCCAAGACTAGCGCCTTTAAGTCCAAGACTAGCGTCTTTAAGTCCAAGACGTGCGTCTTTAAGTCCAATAGCAGAGTCTTTAAGTCCAAGACTAGCGTCTTTAAGTCCAAGACGTGCGTCTTTAAGTCCAATAGCAGAGTCTGTAAGTCCAACAACAAAAGCCATTACACATATTCAAAGAACGTTCAGAAAAAGTAAAAGAAAAAGAGAACAAACGCTAGCAGATTTATCAAAACTAAACTCTAAAAGACTTGCTACAAGAAGAATTCAAAAAAAATTTAGAAGAGCGTCAGCAAATCCAAATCTTCAGGAGTGTCCTATATGTTTTGGTACTATGTTGCAACCAAAACTTACACAAACACTCCGTTGCTGTCATATATTTCATAGAAAATGTCTTAAAGAATGGAGTAAAGATAACAAATTTAATCCAAGTTGTCCAATATGTAAAACATCTATAGTCCCAGAGCAACAACATGACCTAGAAACACGTCTTTCAATGCCTAGTAGTTTTAATATTAATATTGCTAACACTGATGTTGTTATTGATTGTGTTAATACATTAATAGCAGGAATACTTAATGCTGCTACAATGCAGGAGGCACAAGTATTGTTGGATGAATCAGATGTACTAATTCATAGCTTACCATATAACAAACGAGGAGAGCTCGCAACAAAACGGATTCAAGCACAGTTTAAAGCGTATCCAAGATTAGAAGCACTTAGAGCTAAACAATTAGAAGCACTTAGAGCTAAACGAAGCAAAAAAACTAATAACGCTATTAATCGTGCTAATGAGTTAATAGCGAGTATGTATAGTGCGACAACAAAAGAACAGCTAACTGAGTTTTTGAACGAGTCAAGTATAATAATTAATAACTTGCCAAGCGACGAAGAAGAAAAAGAGGAACTAACAAATAGACAATGGACCACTTGGATGCTAGCATACACGAGACTCACATCACCAATACATAGAAGAGGGTAATTAAGACATAAATTAGTTATAATTTCTTTATAAAATACTTTTATTTTATGCTATGCATAAAATAATATAATATAGCATAAAATAATATAATATAGCATAAAATAAAATAATATATTATTATATAATATATGCCTTCGCAAACGCAAACACGGAGATCATCGCGATTGAGAAGTTCTGCTGCTAGAAAAATTCAAAAACAGTTTAGAAGTAGAAAAAGACAAAGGTCAAAAGCAAGTCGTAAAATTCAATCAAAAGTTCGAGGAAAACAAACTAGAAAAGTAATAAATAGAGAAAAAAATACTAGTACAACAGTTCATGATTGTTCAATATGTTTTGAACCTTTGACTAGAGATGTTCGTATTGCATTACCTTGTGGACATAGATTTCATAAAGATTGTATAAGGCGTTCATTGGCCAGCACTAATGGAACTTGTCCAAATTGTAGGACAGTTGTAACTAATATACCATATGTACCAGAAGGAAGAGCAAATCGAACATTTGGTAATGTTCCGCTTTCGCAACAACAACCACAAGCACCACCACCACCACCGCCAATATTAGACCCAAGACAACGAAGACAATATATATTACAACGTATGCAACAAATTGAAATGCTAGAACAACGACTAGCACAATTACCCGACGCGAGAGAAATACCAAATATAACATTAACTCCAGCATTAGCTATTCAAGATAACGCACGCCAACTTGTAACTGAAATACGAAGGCTATTTTATGAAGCTTCTGAAAATTATCAGAATTATAGAAATGTTAGAATAAATGGTAACCCAATTGACCAAGATGTTACTAATATGTATTATATAACGTCTGATTTATTACATCGCGCGCAAGTAGTTAGGAATAATGCTACGCAATTTGTAGATGAGCTTGGTGATGAAATTGGCTATGTTGATGAACCTCCGGACCTTTTGTAATATTACAATATTTTTATAGCTTTATATTATTTTATAATAGTATATTATTATAAGTAATATATGGCAAAAACAAGAAAAGTTAGAAAAAAGAGAAATTTAGTTAAAAAATATAAATCAAGAAGATATGCAAAAGGGAAAAAAGACGAAATCTCTTTTTTACTTAAAACTATGTTAAATGATGTTCATTCAAGAACATATGGTCGAGAATTTGTTGACCCTGGAAATCCATCAGTTGTATCACATATAGTTTCACATCTTCTTCTTAAAGAGAGTGAAATCCCCATGGACCGAGCAGAAGGTGCGCCTCCAAGATATTATAACTATCGGGATGCTTTTATTATGTCACTTGACCCTTCTCATTTTACACGTTATGAACATGATGGAATATATGACCCCCAATTTGACCCGATGGTTTTAAATGCTAGTGACAGACAGAAATATACAGAAGGTATGCGAGCCTTTTCTAATAGTTCTAATATATGGCCTAATGATACTAGCGAGGCTATATTTTATATGAGCCTATGGAAAGCAGATAGAACTATTAAATTTAGAGGTCGTTTTTTGCCCAGATACCCTAATGATCCACGGGCTGTGCCTGCGCGTGCTAAATATATGCAAGCTATACAAGCCAGAAAGGAGTTAATTAGTAGTCATATAACCCATTTTATGGAACTTTATGAACCAATGTTTAAGCTATTTGAAATAGAAGGCTATAAGAGGTTTATGACTAATGCTATAGATATAAAGCTGGTAGAGCTAGGGAATTGGATAAAAATACTTAAAGGATTACATGATGCTTGGCTCCCATATTAATAAGACGTATAATATAATAATATTATTTTTATAGTCTTATATATTATATATATATATATTATATATAATATATATAATATGCCTTCACAAACGCAAAGACGTGGGTCATCGCGACTAAGAAGCTCGGCAGCTAAAAAAATTCAAAAACGGTTTAGAAGTAGAAAAAGACAAAGGTCAAAAGCAAGTCGTAAAATTCAGTCAAGAATTCGAGGAAAACAAACTAGAAAAGTAATAAATAGAGAAAAAAATACTAGTACAACAGTTCATGATTGTTCAATATGTTTTGAACCTTTGACTAAAGATGTTCGTATTGCATTACCTTGTGGACATAGATTTCATAAAGATTGTATAACGCGTTCATTGACTAGCACTAGCGGAAGGTGTCCAAATTGTAGGAGTGTTGTAACTAATATACCATATCCTTCTATAGAAGAACAAGAACGACAAGAACGACAAATACAACCACTATTCCAAATACAACTACAATCACAACTATTAGATTTAGAACCGCTACAACTAATACAACACCTAATACTACGCAATCAAGAACTAGATGTTATAGAAGAAAGTATAGAACGACTGAGAGAACTACTACCTGATGCACCAGAAATTCCAGATATAACTTATGAACAGGCAATATACAATGAAGTAACAGCAAATGATACTGAGACTACTTTAAGAAGTCTTTATAATGAAGCATATACTCTTTATACTAACTATGAAAGTTTTAACACACAAGATAGACCAAGTACTAACGATGAAATAGCGGAACAACACATTGATGCTTTTTTTAATAGAACTTCTAATTTATTAGAAGTTGCAAACTATGATGCGATTAATGCATTACGAATTTCAAATCATCTTGGTTCACTAATGTTTAGTGGTTCTCCTTAATAACTTATTTTTATAATTTTATAAAATTATAATAACCCTATATAATAGTATGTCATCGTCTATTATTCAATCTAATGCGTCAAAAAAAATTCAATCAAGTTTTCGAGCTAATAAAACTCGAAAACTAGCAGCAACACAAAAAATTCAATCGAGTTTTCGAGGTTCAAGAAGTCGAAGAGCAGTAAAATTACTAAAAGAAACTATAAAAGAGACTAATGAATGCCCACTATGTTTAGAGCCTATGACAAAAAATATTACAATTGCTTTACCGTGCGGACATATATTTCATACTAAATGTATAAAACAGGCTTTGCGTTATAATAATAAATGCCCCAACTGTAGAAGAGTTATAACTAATGTTTCACTACAAACTAGAAGTAGAGCTAGAACTAGACGCAGACTAACGTTTAGAAACTTAATATTTAGACCACTACAAATGCTAAGAAACTTATATAATGCTAGAGCAATAAACAATAGACAAACACAAAATAATAATGTAGATAGTGTAATAAATGCACTACAAGAGAGTATAGCAGCGTCTGAGGCTGTGAAAGTTATAGAACAAAGAATAGCAACTATATTAGCGAGGACAACAAGAGCAACAACAAGGACAGCAACACAACGACGAAGAATTAGCATTAGAGATTTACAAATAGAAGAACTCAATTTAAGGGCGGCGCGCGAACGTTATCGTCTAGCAAATGAGCGAGCAGAAGCTATGTATAATGCACTACCCGAATCACAACGATTGCATTAATACTAGCACCGCTTAATATAATATAATATAATATAACAATATAAAAATATAATATTATATTATATGCCTTCAAGAAGTCGAAGTTCTTCAAGTCGCAGAAAAAGAAGAAATTCTGCAGCTAAAAAGCTTCAAAAACGGGTACGAGGTAAACAAACAAGAAGAAGACACGCCCGCTCAATTGAACAAATTTATGCAAATTTAGAAAAAACAAATGAATGCGCAATCTGTCACGAACCTATGGCAAAAAATGAAGCTATTACAAAATTAGGATGCACGCACAGATTTCATAGTGGATGTTTAGAAAGTAGTATGCGCTCTGGTCACGCTAGTTGTCCATTATGTAGAACAGTTATACCCAATAATGTGTATGCACATTTAGCGGTTCCAAATATTACTTATGAAGAGGCGCTAGTTGCTAGAAACCAAGCATTACAAGAACGACGTAATGCAACACAAGCATATAATGACGCAACACAAGACCTACGCAACTACGAACAATCTAATAGAAGTTTAAGACTAACAGGTATACCTTCAGCAACCTATAATAGATTAGTTAGAAATCAAGAACGCCTCGGTGATGAATTAAGACAAGCGCGCCAACGTGTTACTAATTCAATGAATATACTATCACATTTGTCTAATTAATTAGCAAATTAGCAAATTATAAATACAAAGTTGAGAGATTTACAGCATTATTATTATTATTATCTTGCTATAAGTTAATAATAATAATATATAATTAAATGACTAACACACAAAAAAATAAAACAAATAAAAAAAATAAAACAAATAAAAAAAATCATAATACAAACATTTATGATTTAGTAATAATAGGCGGAGGCATATCAGGTCTTTACACCTTATATAAATTGTCAAGCAAATACGCACATCTAAAAATTCTATTATTAGAGTCGGGACAACGTTATGGAGGCCGTATATATTCATATAAAGAAACAATAGACAAGCAAGAATATGTTATGGATTTAGGCGCAGGACGCTTAGGATATCATCATAAGCTCATAACTAGTTTAATAAATGAACTAGGATTAAAACCAAAGCTAATCCCTATTCCAAATACTAAAACATATATAGAAGTAGCAGCAAATAACAAAGTAAGCAATAAAACATCAACAAAAGACTACATTATGGACAAATTAACCAAATTTTTCTTTAGCCCTCTAGTTTCCAAATTAGGCAAGTCGACAAAACAAAGCTATTATTTGTATGAGTTTCTTACAAAATATGTGTCTGCATCATTCTCTCGAAAAGTCGAAGACGTATTTGAATATTCTTCTGACTTAAACGAATTAAACGCTTATGATGCTATTGAATATTTTAAATATGACTATAATAATGAAACAAAGTTTTTCACACTTAACGGAGGGCTAGAACAAATAATAGAACGACTGTTGCAAGCTATTAAAAAAACAAGGGCTTATAAATCATATAATATAAAGCTGCAAAATCTCTCAAATGTTGAAAATATAACTTATAAAAAGAATGATGCTAGTGATCTATTTGAAATAAGTGTTGCTAATTATAATACAAAAGGGTCAAGTCCAGACACCCTATATTCAAAATATGTAATATGCGCTATTCCTAAAAAAAGCTTGACACAATTGACAATCTTCAAACCTTTGCTAAGCGAGTTAAACTCTATAAACTCAATTAATTTGCTAAGAATTTACGAGATTTATGATAAAGATAAAGAACAAGATAACGGCTCTGTGTGGTTCAAAAATATTGAAAAAACAATTACAAATACTAATGTTCAATTTGTAATTCCTGTGTCTTCAGACAATGGACTAATTATGAGTAGCTATAGTGATTGCGCAAATGCACGCTATTGGAATAACTTATTAGTTAGCAAGGGACTTGATTACGTAAAAGTTAAGCTAAACGAGAAGCTAAATTTGCTATTTAGCATTTATAATATAAAGGTGCCTTTAAGTAAATATATCAAAATGTATTTTTGGGATGCTGGTGTGGCGTGTTGGAAAAAAGACGTAGACTCTGATTATTTAAGTGTTAAATTAATAAATCCTTATCCTCGTGTTTTTATTATTGGAGAGAATTATTCAAAGTATCAGGCATGGTGTGAGGGTGCTTTAATGACGTCCGAAAGTTGTATAGCTAAATTAGTGAAAATATTAGCTAAAGCTAAGACTTTAAAACGTTCAATTAAACGAGGCAATAATAAGCTAGAATTAGAAGCAGAAGTAAAAGTAGAAGACACTACGTTAGGTGGTAGCACTAAAAAAACTTTTACATTGGGCGAAGTCAAAAAACATAATAAGAAAAATGATGCATGGACAATAATTGAAAATAAGGTTTATGATATTAGTACTTGGATTCCAACACACCCAGGAGGAGACGTTATTTTGAAAGCAGTCGGCAAAAATGGAACGCGACTTTTTAAATCTGTTAATCATCCAAGTTTTGTAAAAGAAAACGTTTTACCAAAATATTATATTGGAAATCTAAGTAAATAATAATAAAAATAAAAATAATAATAAAAATAAAAATAATAATAAAAATAATATAAAAAATAAATAATATAATATACTTACTATATTAAAATAGTAAATGAGCATTGTAAGATTAGGAATGAAATATGTCAATATACTACATATATTAGTTATAGGGGCAGCGTTGGTTTATATTGGTTATTTTCAAGATAAATCATTTAAACCAATATATTATGTGCTAGGAGTATTAGGATTAGCAATAATATTATTTGTCCCATTTCCTACTTTAGAATTTACTAATTTAAGAAATATTTTGTATATTATTCATTATATAATATTTATACCAGGATTTATAGCATTAGCATATTTTGGGTTGCAAAAGAAACTAACTAAAGAAACATATACAGCCTTAGGATTTGTTGGAGCATTTATTATTATTTATCATTTATATAAATTGATCACTCGACTAATGTAGAATAATTATTATTATTATTATATTATATATTATTATATTGTTAATATATAATAATAATATGCCCACTATTGTAATGCAACCTTTAAGGTCTCCACCAACAACTCGACTAAGACCAAGACCATTAACAGCACGACAACGTTCAAATTTAAGAATCAGAAGACGTGCATTAGAAAATGAATTAAATACATTAAACGCAACATTAAATGCTAGAACACGTGAATATGGTCCTCTTGCACAAGAAGTACAACAAGCAGAAAACCATATGCTTGATGATGAGAGACGACTACGTTACTTACCGCACTTATTAAGAAGTAGTTCACAAAGAAGTCAAATGGAACAACTAGTTCAAACAGACATTGGACAACGGGAAGCCGAAGTAAGCCGCCTGCTCGACGAATATCAACTCAATAGACCAGATGATATTGAAGCAATAGAACGCTTACAAGGAGAACTTTATGCTCTTGGTGACGCAATGTACGCTAATACCCACGCGCTTATTGCTCCAATACAAGAAGAAATAGATTTAGCACAAACTAATTACGACACAGGCTATAGAAGTTATCGAAATTTAGAAGGACGACTAATTAATCACTCATTATTAACGCGCGATTTAACACAAGCGCGCGATGATGCAAATAGACAAAGCAACGACATAAATATAGATTTAGGTAGAGGTCCTAGAATGAAAAGACAACGTCGCCGTACACATAAAAGAGGCAAAAAAGGAAAACGCACAAGAAGAAGAGGACTATAGAAGAAAATTATAAAATAAACCTAAAACTATTATATTATGCTAATATAATATAATAATATAATATGTCTAGCATTAATGAAAATACTATTAGAACCCCTAGAATGCATTTAAGGTCGGCAACTCAAAGACGCAATACTCCAAGCGCATTAGCACGACGAACACGGGCGTTAGAAACGCGCAGAACCAATTTAGGAAATACTATTATAGAATTAGAAGCTGATTTAAGACAACAACGCGGAGCACTAGATGCGAAAACAATTGAAGTCGACCGCGCACTAAGTCGTAGAGAAGACAATAAGGAGCGCTATGAAACTTTGAGTCAACAAGAAGAGGATTTAAAAAACACTATTCGTGATAATATTAGACAATCCGAGTTTGGCATGAAATATATAGAATTAAAGCAACGTTATGATGAACTTGTAAAAAATGGAGGCATAGACACTGATAATATTGAAAAACGACTTCATGAACTTGGTTATACTTTCAAAGAACTAATTAGAGCACAACTGCAGCAAATTAATTTTGCAGCTCTTATAGCAGAAATAAAAATAGCGCGCGAAATTTATAGGACAGCAAGTGAACATCATTATAATTTATATCAACAACAACAATACATAAAAGGGGTCATAAGTGACCTTGAGCGTAAACTTAAAATAGCGCTTATTCGTGACAGATTGTTAAATCAAGCGCGCGGTAAAAGACAACGCAAATCTAAAAAAAAGGGCAAAAAAGGCAAAAACACTAGAAAATGATTTATTAACTTATTAACTTACTAACTTGCTATAATATATTATAATATATTATAATATATTATAATTATATATGTCTGATAGTAGTGAAGAATCACCACAGAGAAGAGAACAAAGACCAATAACAACACTAAGAAGAGCAACTGAACTACAACAAACTGCTCTAGCTAATAGAAGGCGCACACTATTTAAAAAAATGGAAAAATTGGGAACTAAATTAGCTAAATTAAATAACAAAATAAGTAGTCTTACTCAAGAATTAACATTAGTAAATAATAGGCTTAGTACTATTAGAGAACGAATACAGTTTTTAACTATAGAAATAAATCGACTTACTCAAGAAGGAATGGAGGGGAATCTTGGAAACGCATATGCTAGGTCGCGCCGCCATTATGAACAATATAGAGTGTCTAATCCAACTGATAGTGAAGGTATAAGCAGTCGTTATGATGAGTCTAGTAATATTCATAGAACTAGCACTGCTGCTATTCAAGAAGTTATTAGACCAACAATTGAAGAAGCAGAGTCCACACTGCGAACATTAAGTGAAACAAAAAATAACTATGCTACTTTATATGCTCGTAGAGAAAAATTAATGAAAGAAAGAGACGAATTACAAAATAATCTAGACGACTTGCGTAGACAAGATAGAGAGTTAAATATAGCGCACGGTAAAAGACAACGTCGTTCTAGACGAAAAAAAGGAAAAAAAGGAAAAAAATAAAAAATTAAAAAAGTGTATAGTTAGAAAAAACTATAATATATTATATACTATTATATATATACTAGATGCCAGATATTATAAATGTTAATGAAAACGACAGAGAAGCAGAGGTGCTGCAACAAATAGCTTCGCTAAGAAGAAGGCGAGCTTTAGCAAGAAATACGCAAGCTTTAACAAGAAGAAGCCGAGATTTACTTAGAGAAAGAAATGAATTAACAATACAATTAGAAAAATTACAGTCTGAACTAAGAACTGTTAATGCTAGTAAAATGGCTGTAGAAGCTGAGATTGCTACTATTAGGCAACGTGTGGATACTGCGAGTCAAAGAGCAACTCAAGGAGAAACACTAGCTAGACGAGAACAAGTACAAGGTAATATTGGAGACACACAAGCGCGCGATGATGCAAATAGACAAAGTAATGACATAAATATAGATTTAGGTAGAGGTCCTAGAATGAAAAGACAACGTCGCCGTACACATAAAAGAGGCAAAAAAGGAAAACGCACAAGAAGAAGAGGACTATAGAAGAAAATTATAAAATAAACCTAAAAATATTATATTATGCTAATATAATATAATAATATAATATGACTAGCATTAATCAAAATACTATTAGAACCCCCAGAATGCATTTAAGGTCGGCAACTCAAAGACGCAATAATCCAAGCGCATTAGCACGACGAACACGGGCGTTAGAAACGCGCAGAACCAATTTAGGAAATACTATTATAGAATTAGAAGCTGATTTAAGACAACAACGCGCAGCATTAGCCACACTAACTATTGAAGTTGACCATGCATTAAGACGTAGAGATGACGAAGGCGACCGCTATGAAAGGTTGAGAACAGAACGTGATAATTTAAGATACACCCTTCTTACAAATTTTAATCAGTCCGACTTAGGAATGGAATATACGAAACTAAAGAGATGGTGGTATGAGCACGTAAATAATGAAGATGAAAACACGGAAGACGCAAATTATTATGATAATCGTAAAGCAAGATTTGATCAAGTTAGTGCTCTTTTTGATGAACTAATGGATACAGGTCTTGCTCCTATTATAGAACAAAAAGCACTAGCACGAGAAACATACAGACTAGCAAGCGAACACCATTATAGTTTATATCAGCAACAACAAAGTATAATGATGATCGTAAGCGACCTTGAGCGCAAACTTGCAAGAGCACGTATTCGTAACAGATTGTTAAATCAAGCTCGCGGTAAAAAACAACGCATATCTAAAAAAAAGGGCAAAAGAGGCAAAAGAGGAGGAGCATGGACAGCAAAATATAAGAAATCTATTAATTGTAATAGACCGCGTGGATTCTCTCAAAAACAATATTGTAAATATGGAAGATAAACTAATGACTATTATAACAATTATATATTATTACAATTAAATATTATTATAATGTATTAATAATATATATATGTCTCCAATACCACATGAGTCAGAATTAGGAAGACTAATTGCTATAAAAAAAGAATTAGGCAATTTATTAATTAGAATTAGCGCTATTACTAATATGTCAAATACAAATAATGCTAATATTAAGCTTAAAGTTAAACTAGTAATTGCTAATATAAAAAGAGTTAAGGCATTAAGGACCAGTTATTTACAATCCTTTAATAATGACCTTAATAGTATTAATAGTATAATCACTAGTGGAGAGACTATTAAAAACATCAACATTAATAGACAAAGATTAGATTCATTAATTAGCAATTTAGACAATCTTAGTCTTCAAACAACAACAGCTATTGTTCAAATAGCTAATCTAGTATCAATTCTTGATTTAAATGAAAGAAGAGAACTAGGTCTAACTTCAAATTCTAGGTCTAGACCTGTTCCTCGTCTTCTTATTCCTCCTCTAGTTCCTTACTCTGTACCAGCTCCTTATTCTGCATCAGCTCCTTATTCTGCGCCACCTAGACTTCAACGCCAACCTAATATAGGCACACGTCCAACCAGTCTTGTCCGACAACCAGCTATGCATTTACAGTTAGAAGACTTAGATTTAACACCATCACGAGCCTCATCTAGTACTTCATCTAGAAACGCATTTGGCAAAAAATATTTTAGAGCGCGAAAAATAACACGTAGAAAAAGAGGCGCTAAAAAAATGAAATAAAAAATGAAATAAAAAATGAAATAAAAATGAAATAAAAATGAAATAAAAATGAAATATTATTTAGAATTAATTTAAAAAATAATTTAAAAACAAAAACATAATATATATTTAAAATATATATAATGTCTCACCTAAGTTCGCCAATGTCAATAGCTATTATGATATTTTACTCTATTTTAACATTTTTCATAGGTCCTTATATAACTAGTCCATTTATTAAAGACCCTTCTGATAAGTGTGTAGCCGGATTTTTAGTAGGTTTTACAATTAGTATTCTTTTATGGATGAAAGTTGGAAAGAATTATGCTAAATAAGCAACAAGTTTTAATAATACATAAATCATTGATGCAAACAATACACTATTAGCAATATAACCATATAAATTTGGATTACCATCACTTTTAAATAAAAATGGAAGCAACTTTTTATTATATTGTTTAACTAGCGGCAATTGAAATAGAAAAAATAATAGCGCAATTATTATTGGTAATTGTAATTCGCCATATAATTTATCAAAATAAGCACCACTTTTTATTTGTTTTATATTAGTGTCTGCCAAATTTTGAGGGGTTATGCTATTTTTAATATAATCTTCTTGAAACTGTGGAGGAGGTATATAATTGGGTTGACTTTGAACATCATTTGCAACTTTTAAAGGTTCCATCGGAATATCCCGTGAAGGTAATGCTGTTGTTCCATAAGCAGCCGCTTTTTGTAATTGACTTATTAATTCATTATAGTTAGGTGGCGCTTGACCTTGCTGACTATTTTCCATAGTTAATGGATTGCTCATAGTAGAACCACCACTTGTTGGCAATAATTGAGTATAACTTGTCGTCGACATTTGATTATTATTAGTTGATACAATTTCATTTCTATTTAAAACAATATTTTGAGGTTGCTGGTTCATCATTTGTATATGTCCGTTTTGATTTTGATTATTTAATAAAGGAAGTTCATTTATGGAAGTAATTCCACTTGAAGACATTAATTAATTAATTAATATAGTTCTCTAAATATTTATTCATTTAATAACGCAAATAAAATTTAGCAAAATGCAACACTTTAAAAAATAATTAAAATTATTGTTAAACAAATAATAATTTTAATAGTTAATAGTTAGATAATTTATTTATTTTTATTTATTTATTTATTTATTTATTTACTTTAGTATAGTCTAGTCTAGCTCTTCCATATGAGTTTCAGTGTCTTCATCTACATTTACATCTTCCTTCTTTACTTCACCTTCTTTAGCGTCTTCTTTGCAATCTTCTTTAGCATCTACTGTCTTTTCATCATCATCATCAAGCGAAAGCCCCAGCTTAATCATATTATTAATACGATTTACAAAAGTGGTCGGTTCTTCAATACTAAATCCACTTGAAATTAGCGACGACTCATATAATAAACTTACTAGGTCTTTAACCATAGCTTCATTGTCTGTCGATTTAACACGTTCTTTAAGTGATTTAATAATACTATGATACGGGTTAATTTCCATAATTTTTTTCGACATCATATATGAATTATTAGTGTCACGTAGTGCTTGTGCTTTCATAATTCGTTCCATATTAGCTGTCCAACCATAATCACCTGTTACTAATACACAAGGAGAGTTAACAACACGCTGGCTTAATACGACCTTTTCAACATTTTGTCCAAGAATTTCCTTAATTTTCTCTGTTAGTGGCTTAAATTCATTTACGCAAGTTTCCCATTTTTGCTTCTCGTCTTCACTAGAATCAAAAGTTAGTCCCTCTTTTGTAACACACACTAGCGACTTACCTTGATATTCTTTAAGTTGCTGAACACAATATTCATCAATAGGATCAATCATAAAAAGAACCTCAAGATTTCGCATTTTACATTGTTCAATAAATGGCGAATTTACTACGGATTTTAGCGATTCACCTGTAATGTAATAAATTTGCGTTTGACTAGACGGCATATTAGCAACATAGTCGCTTAACGAAACCATTTTTTGCCCCGACTTCGTGCTATGAAACATTAATAACTCACTTAATTTTTCACGATTTGAAGCATCTTCGTGAATTCCAAGCTTAATATTTTTACTAAACTGTTCGTAAAATTTAGTATAGTCTTCGTCATTAGCTTTAATTTCTGCAAATAAGTCTAAACACTTTTTAACAATGTTTTTCTTAATAACCTTTAGAATTTTATTTTGTTGCAGCATTTCACGTGAAATATTAAGCGGAAGGTCCTCGGAGTCCACCACACCTTTTACAAACTTTAGCCATTCAGGAATTAACTCTTCACAATCATCAGTAATAAATACACGTCTAACATATAATTTAATATGTCCGTGTTTTTTTGTATTTGGCTCAAATAGGTCAAAAGGAGCACGCTTAGGAACAAATAATAGACCTGTAAATTCTAGCTGACCCTCAACAGAAAAATGCTTAACAGCTAAATGGTCTTCCCAATCATTAGTTAGCGATTTATAAAACGACGCATATTCCTCTTGTGAGACAGTGTCTGGTTTTTTAGACCAAATAGGTTTCTGCTTATTTAGCAAAACATATTCACTTACAACTTCTTCAACTGTTTTTGTTTTCTTTGCTTTTGCTTTTGCCTCTGCTTCTGCCTCTGCTTCTGCTTCTGCCATTTTTTCAATATTAGCTAAGTCTTCATCCTTAACTTCTTCAATTTCTGGGTCGTCGGTTTCACAGGGCACGTCGTCTTTAGCGTCTTCTTCGCCTTCTTCTAGTTCTACTTCTTTTGATACTGTTTTTTCAACATAAAGACTAATCGGATAGTTAATAAACTCAGAATGCTTTTTAACTAGCTCCTTAATCCGACTTTCTTCTAAATAATCAAGCTGGTCCTCTTTTAAATAACACGTGATTTTTGTTCCACGTCCAAGCTCCACGCCCGAGTCATCTTTTTTAACAGTAAATGAACCACCAGCATTAGATTCCCACACATATTGCTCATCATCATTATTTTTAGATGTAACAACAACCCGCTCAGCAACTAAATACGCAGAATAAAACCCAACACCAAATTGACCAATCATATTAATGTCTCCCTGACTTTTCATAGCCTCCATAAACCCTTTTGTTCCAGATTGAGCAATTGTTCCCAGATTTGTAATCATATCCGATTTGGTCATACCAATACCCGTGTCTAAAATAGTTAGTGTTTTGTTTGCCTTGTCCGGAATAATTTTAATAGTTAATTCGCTATGGCTGTCTAATACGCTCTTGTCGACTAGCGAATGATGCCTAATTTTATCTAGTGCATCAGATGAATTAGAAATTAATTCGCGTAAAAAAATGTCCTTATTTGAATAAAATGTGTTAATAATAAGAGACATAAGCTGATTGATTTCAGCCTGAAAAGCAAATGTTTCAACAGGAGACGACATAATAATAATGTTACTACGCACTATTTTTTTAAATAATTTTTATTTATTATTTAAAAATTTTTAGACTAAATAAAATAGCGCAATACAATGTATAAAAACAGTTTTAATAATATATTAGTGTTATCTTCTTGTGTTGTAGCATTTGCAGCATTATAAGCGTTAATAGCATGCGTATTATAAGTAACTTTAGTATCAATATTCATAACTAATGCTAGTTAATTGAAGATAGCTAATTGTAGCTAATTTAAATCAATTTTTAATATTTTTATATAAAAATATTAAACCTAGTACAACTAATTATTACATAAATTTGGTAGAAAAGTCTAGCGTTTTGCTTTTTGACCCACATTGTATATTTTCTTCTACCAATGTATAACATTGGGTTTTATCCGTGTCACTTGCAAATATTTTGTCCCTTAATGCATTATGTTGAGGACCTATAAATCTATAGCAGTCTTTAGAATTACATATTTGCCTAAATAGTGTTGCAAATCCCAGCCCTAATAATACTGATAATATTATTTTTCCAATATCTGTATACATTAAGTTTTTAACAACGTTCTTAATCATAATTATATATATTATATATTATAATATAATCTATATATTATAATATAATCTATATTTTCTATATTTTAGAAAATATAATTTAGCAAATATAGCAAATCTAGCAAATCTAATAAATTTTAATTATTATTTTTAATATTTTCTATATATATAAATATGGCAATTACAAAAAATATTAGAAAGAAAAAAAGAAATAATACTCGTAGAAAAAGCAGAGGAGGTGGTCCGATGGATGATTATACTCCTAGTAACTACAAAGAAGTATTAGAAGAAGTCAACCGAGCACAAGCACGGAGAGTAGCACAACAGGACCTAGCTCTTTATGGAGTAGAAATGTTTATACAAAAGCGTTTCAAACTTGGGCCGGACGCGTCAGAGTTGATACGAGAGCGTATGTATATGCAAGAACAAAAACTAAAGAGCCTTGTTGACGAAAAGATCAAACCAGGCAGTATTATTTATATCTGTTGTTTACTTGATGACAAGGTAATAGTTAATTTGTTAAATTATATAGTACAAAAAAATAAAAATAGAAGTTCTGGTGAAAAACTTATTGTAGTATGGTTACAAATGAATCCTTATAATGTGGGAGTAAAGGGTGGAACGCCATGGGCAAAGTATAAAGATAATTTTTTTAAATTATTAAAACGTGTAGATGATAATTTAACTACTATGGATGACTTAAGGGCTGTTGGAATATACGCAGTTAACCCTGTTGAACTTAACAATATAGATGAGATTCAAACTATGTTATCACAACATGATATTGATAGACCACAACCAAATGCTTTCGGAATAAATAAATTATATAAGCTTCTATCAAAGCAACCTGGAGTTACTAAAGGTGACATCACTAAAATTGTATTTCAAAATGATCCAGCTATTCACATGCTAGAACAAAATATTACAAATGAAAATAAACCACTGGTTGAATTGTTTAATAGTATTGTAAAACAAATACAAGATTCAAAATCATTAGATGAATGGAAAGCCTGGATTAGAGATAATGAGATACAAGAAAAACTACGAGAGAATAGAAATTTACTAGTAAAATTAGGAGGAATAGAAGGAGAAGGTACATATACACAGATTTTAAAACTTCTATCATCTATAAAAGTAGGACCGCAGTTATCAAATGACTGGTTAGGAATGATGGTTGCTTCATATATAACTACTGATGATGATTTTAAAGTTTTTGATCCTGTAGGTTCTAATGCAAAACTACCAGAAGTTTTTAATCCTTTGTTTCTTGTAGATACTAATCCAGCAATAGTTAATGGTCAAACAGATTTTATGAATTATTTACATACTAATTGGACGCAAATTAGTAATAATACAAAAAATTTTCCAGATATGATAATACACGACGGTGAAGAAGATGATATACTAACTGTTCAATTTGCTGCAAAAATGCGAAGGCCACAAAAGCTAATAACAGTAATGCAAACATCACCAAGTAACATCAGTGATGAAACAGACTTCAAAAAAATTTTTGGAAATGAAGAAATGTTTTCATTTATACACATAGATCATCTTGGTATACCAAGTAATATGGAAAATGCTAAAAAAGTAAAAACAGCCATTCAAACGTGTAATAGTAGTGAGATTTGGAGAGAAAATTGTTTTGCAAAGCCCGTTTCAACCGGAGGTCTTTCAAAAAAACTATATAATTATCATAAAAAGTATAAAACAAAAAAACACTATAAATCACATTATAAGAAAATAAGAACAATTAAAAAGAAAAGAGCAAGAAAATTTTAATATATCAATAGGTATATTGAATATTTTATTTTAATAAGTATAATAATTAAAATAAAATAGCAAAGCTAAAATATTATAAAGGCAATATTTCTATTTTACTTTTGTTGCTAGGACATTTAACATCTTTTATTTTATAACCATAACAATTTCCAGCCTCGTCTTTATATTCGATTTTATCTATATTATGGGGTGTAGGATATACAACAACTTTTCTATTATAGTCAAAGCAATACATATATATTAAACCCAATAAGAATGTGATTAAAAAAACAGTAATATTTATATATTTTGTTGAGCTATATATTCTTGTAAAAAATTTATTAGACTTATTTACCATTAGCTTTTCTATAAATATAATACTATATTTAAAATAATTAATCTTTTTAATCTTTTTAATCTTTTTAATCTTTTTAATCTTTTTAATCTTTTAATTCAATTATTAAATCTTCTAAATTGTATGCGTTTTGAAAAAAAATATATTGGTCTTGTTCGTTTTTTTCGACATAAGAAGACTTATATTTTAGATTCATTATTTCACTACCTAATGGCGCCATTTTTGTCTTATAGATTTCCATAGCATTTTTTAAATACGTTATTTGTCCGCTTGATTTATATAAATCGAGAGCCTCAGCATATTGTTTTTTACTATTTTCAAAAACCAATATTTTTTCTTGTATTAAATTTTGTAATTCTTCATTATGAGTAATAGAATTGTATAAAGTTGTTAAATTGATGTAAGTTTCTTGGCTATTGTTTAATTGCTGTTTTAAAAGTTCGAATGTTTCTATTGCTCGTTCTTCTTCAATATAATTGAATAGGAAGTCTAATTTGGTAGTTATAATATTTTTTTTATAGTTTTCTAGAGCTTGCTTTGTAGCACTTAATCTTTCACTAATATGCGCAAATTTCTTTCGTTTAATAGCTAAATCTAATTTGCAAGGTTTTACACTATTACCGCAAGTTGCTCTTAATAAATCACTAGTTTCAGTAAATAGGGTTCCGCCATCTTGCTTACAATTTATACATTTTAATTTGAGTTTGGCAAACGTCTGCTTCTTTTGGTCATAATCTTTACCGTAAGTCCCTGCTAATTCATTTATTTTCTTTTGTTTTAATGTTTCATAGCTATTTTTTAATTTATAATAGTCTTGCAAATCTTTATAATAAGTATCGGGCGTCATAACAAGCTACTATATTATTAATATAGTATATATTAATTTTTACTTTATAATTTATAGTATGCTTAATAATATATATAAAAATGTATTAAATAGTATTTAATAAATTTTTATGATTGTAAAGCAAAAAGCAAAAAGCAAAAAGCATTAAGCGCTAAGAAAAATACAAATTTTTGTGTAATAAATTAGCTTCAACGTGATTACTATAGTCGGGTAAATTTGTTATCATATTATTTCTTATTCTTTGTTGATTATCTAAATTTTGGCGATTATAATAAACTAGTTTAGACATTATATATTCTTTGTCTTTCATACTTTTTTCATAATATTTTTTGCTCATAGAACCTCCTTTATAACGCGTAAATAATATTAGTCCTAATATTATTACGAAAACAATAAACATAGTAATATTGTAAAAAATATTGTAATTTTTTTGTTTATAATTATGGCAATTTTTTAAAACCTCTCTTAAAAAATATTTTACTCCATTGTCTACTAATTTAGGTTTAGTTGTTGGATTATTAATTGATTTGCTAAATTGTAAATTTGTATAATTTGCAATATCAAAATTCATTATTTATAAGTAGCGCTTTTTTAATATTATTAAATAAATACTTATTTAAGTATTAAATAAGTATTAAATAAGTATTAAATAAGTATTAAATAAGTATTAAATAAGTATTTATTATATTAGTCTATTTTATACTAATATGGCAGAAGGAGACATACCAAGCCCAGCAAGTTCGCTAATATATTTTATACTAGTATCATTAGGTTTCTTAGTTTTTACAGTTTTTACCATTAATAAAAGTTCAGATATTATAGCTATTAATAACTCTAAAGATAGCAATGTTATTAATTTTATATATATATTGTTTATTATTATAGGTTCATATTTCTTAAATGTTCATAATTCGCGAATGATATGTGACCAAAGCATTGAATGGAATTATATATTAATAGTTACAGTTATGCCGTGGTTAATAATATTTGTATTATTATATTTTATTTTAAAATTATTTCCAGGTTGGGTCTCTCCCTTTTCTAATACTATTGGATATATGTTTGTATCAATGTTAGGTGTTTCGACTACATTAGAAGAGTTATTGGCAAAGAATACTAAAATAGAAGAAAAACCCGATTTAGTTAAAGCTATTAATACAATTAAAAATAATAAATCTAAATTTATAAACCAAATAGATATAAATTTATCTAATTTTGAAGCTTTTATTGGTGAATTGAAACAAACAAATATATTTGAATATGCTACTACTAGTGATAGTCAATATGATGACAATATTATTAAGTTATATAAATTAATCACAATAAAGCACGTTATAGGTAAAATCGTATGGTATATATTAGCAGGAATTTTAATAAGCTCAATCAGTTATAATTACATTATAGGTATTTCGTGTGAAAAAACAGTAGACCAAATTATTAAGGAGTATGAAGAGGCTAATCCAGGCGAATAAGCAAGTCTAATAGTTGAATCTAATAATTGAATCTAATAATTATATCTATCAAAATTTATATAACATACAATAAAGAAATACGAGGCTATTGCTAAGATTATTACTGTTAACCATAATGGTAATATTGTTTTATTTTTATAACCTATTCCAAATTCGCGAGGACGTCCATTAGTATCAAAAATAATGGATGGTTTTATAAACATTACTAGTGCAAACAATATTAAAAAAACAACTATTGATACTAAATTTATATTTTTTATTACAAATTGTTTTAACATACTTAATATTATATATTATTTATAATATATAATAGTGTTTTATTCTTAATTTTTATATATTATTTTATTTGCTAAATGCTTAAAAATAGTGGTTTAAGACTATTATTTGCTTCTTTAATATCAAAATTATGAGCATATTTTAAATAACACCTTAAAGTCATTGCTACATCTATTAGCGAATTATGTAAATCTTTAGGCACTTGTTCATTTGGAAATAATATAGTATATAATTCACTAAGCTTCGGATTTTTATAATATACTTTATTTGTTGCAGTTAATCTCTCTAACTTACAAAATTCAACTGTATTTTTCATAGTGCAGAACTCTGGTTTATGTGTCATTATATTATGCTCAAATTCTGTAAAGTATTGCGTAACATTATTTCTAAAACATTCTACAAAAATAAGCCGCTTATCAAAGGATAAATTATGCCCGACTACAATATCACAGTCTTTTAAACATTCATTAAAGGCCTTTAATGCTTCCACAATATTTATTCCTTGTGTGTCTAAAATCTCTCTACATATATGATGTATATTATAACTTTCTTGAGAAATAACTAGCGAATCATCAATGGTAATATAATTATCTTTAATTAATGCACTATTAACCGATAAATCATACAAAATATAACTAAGTTGAATAATATAAGGCCACTTAGATTTATCATAAATAGAAGCACCTTTTTCTTGAAGACCACTAGTTTCAGTATCAAATACTAAAACTTTCATATTAATTATTATTATAGTAATAATTAATGTTTTTAATAACTATCAATTTTAGATTATTTAAATTTTAGATTATTTAAATTTTACAATTTTTTAAATTTTACATTTTTTAAAATTTAAAATTATTCTTCGAGAGATTATTAATCTAATACAATAAGACTATCATTAGCATAATCATTACCTGCATTCCATATAACATTAGAACCAATATATTTTCTTAAAGGATTAGGTCCATATTCTACATAATAAACTTTATCTACTGCATCATAATCAGTTGATTTATAATACAGCTCTAATTCAGCATAATTGTTACCATTAAGTAATGGACCATCTGAAACTTTTATACGCATCATAAATATATAATCACACACATATACTTTAAAAATATTAGCACACACATCTAACGAACACGTGGACATTTATAATATAATTTTATATAATTTTATATAATTTTATATAATTTTATATAATTTTATATAATATATAAAATAAATATAAAAACAAAATAACATATGTATAGTATAGCTATGCAAATTTTCGTTAAAACACTTACAGGAAAAACGATTACATTAGAAGTAGAATCATCTGACACTGTTGACAATATTAAAGCCAAAATCCAAGATAAAGAAGGTATTCCGCCCGACCAACAGCGTTTAATTTTTGCTGGAAAGCAACTCGAAGATGGGCGAACACTAAGCGATTATAATATTCAAAAAGAAAGCACGTTGCATCTTGTATTGCGACTACGGGGAGGATTTTAAGAGAGGATTTTAAGGGATTTATCAGTTAGTTTATATTCTTGCGTTATTAAAAATAATTTAGGAATTTTATGAATTTATGATTTTATATATATTATATAGACATATTATATATAAATGTCAAATCCACGTCCTCCGTTGAGAACAGAATTACAAGATTCAGACAGTAAAGATGTTACAACTTTAAATATAGGTACTATTGTTTTATTAAAAATGAAAGAAGGTTATAATATTTTAAACGATATTAAACGTATAGGTTTTATAAGTAAGGTGATTAACGATTACGAGTATGAAGTTACATATAAATATATAATTGGCGTAGGTCCTTCAGTAAAATTAAAAAAAATAAAGGCTAAAAGATATCAAATTCTAAATTTACATTTACAAGATAAAATCAATATTGATGATAATAAGGAAAAAATAATTAGCGTTCTAGATAGCGTTCTAGATAAGTATAGTTATCTTACAAACCCCGAAAGCCATGATGATATGTATCAAACTCATATAAATGAGTTAACAAGTCTTCATAACTCATCAATTGGAACATCATTACTAGATAAGTTAACAAATAGGTTTTCAAACTCAAGTTCTAGTGATGAATTTAAATATGCTGAAGGACGTCGCACTCGTCACCGTCGCAAATCTAGACATCATAAAAAAACTAATAGGCGCCAAAAGTCTAATATGCGACACAAGTCTAATCGCCGACTAAAGTCTAATCGCCGACGCAAGTCTAATCCCCATAAAATGCAATCTAGAAAAAATTAGTTATTTTTATTTAGCAAAATAATTATAATTAGGAATAACTAATTTATTAATTAGTTTTTAAATAATTTTATAATATATATATATATAAATATGCCAACACCAGAACAATTTAACGTCGCTTTTGAAAGAGAAAAACAAGGTATATTAGATGCTATTGAGAGAGCTAAAGAAGCAAATGAAGCTGCGTTAGCATCAATTGCCAGAGGAAAAAAACGTATTAAAAAACTTCGTAGAAAAGGAACAAAAGGAACAAGAAAAGGGTCATCAAGAAGAGGCAGACGCTCAAGAAAACATTAATACTAAATTTTTCTTAATATATATTTAATATTTTAATATTTTATTATATATATAATATGCGTAAAGTAACAAAAAAAAAACATAGAAAAGCAAAAGCAACAGCAAGAGCAAGAGCAAGAGCAAGAGCAAAAATTAACATTAAACACAATAAAGGTAGAGGCCCTGACGATCCAGCTTATATAGAGGCTGTGGATAAAATTAAAGATATATTTGGTAAGAAGATACTTGAGAACGCAATGCACTACGGTAAAGCTGAATATATTCAAAAATTAATAGATCTAATAAAAGAGGAAAAAAGTAAACATAGTACTAATATAAGCAATGAAGAACAAATTACTAAGATTTTACGCCCTGCTTTACAAGAGTTATTAATTTATATAAGAGATGATTATACCCTTGATGTTCCATTTATTGGAATAACTCATCCTTTACAATTAGTCATTCCAAGAGTAGTAAGTGTTAATACAGTTCTTAGTCCTAAAAGAATAAATGACATATTAGCAATAGCAGAAAAAAACAAATTTGTAGAAGACCAATTAATACAAGAATTTATTCACAATTTAACAGTTCTCAAAACAGGATTTAAAAGTTCTGTAGTTGTGCCAGACCTTCCATCTGCATCTTTACCTGCACGAGCATCTTTACCTGCACGGGCACATCTAGAAGTACCTGCACGGGCACATCTAGAAGTACCTGCATCTTTACCTGCATATCTACCTCTACCTGCGCCGCTACCACCACCTCTACCATCTTCATATAAATCTCCACGAACTTCTAAATCTCCACGTAAATCCGAATCGCCATATAAACCCAAATCTCCATATAGAGCTAAATCTCCGAATCCAGTTGCAGCAATAGGAGTACGAGTAGCAACAAAAAAAAACCCAAATGCAATTAGGGTTAATGCTGAGAATGTGTCAATTGTTAATAGAGTTGGACAAGAAAAGAATTATAAAAAAACCACACGCCATAAATAACATTAATATTTAGCATAAAAAAATTGATTAGATTATAATATAATCTAATTTATTGAGCAAAAGCGAAAAGCGAAAAGCGAAAAGCGAAAAGCAAGCGAAAAGCGAAAAGCGAAAAGCGAGAGACTATGAACGAGCCAATTACTAAGTATTTGATTAACGTAATTTTGGAAAAGGAAAATATTAAAAACTTTTATGAAGTATTAACTAAATTACATTATCATAATGAAGACGACTTCCAATTAAAGACAAATTATGCTATAGTTTTGTTTGTTGAAACATTATTTTTAGATGAAAACAATGGTTTTAAAGGGTTAAAACTTCCTTATGCGTTAGAATGTCAACTTTATGAAGAATTAGCTAACTATAAATTAAAAATGTTTCATTATGTAACGTTTAAAGCATCGGCACATAATGATTTAGTTGGATTACGTTCGCTTATTGATGACTATAAAAAAGATATTTGGACTTTGATTTTTGGTTATTATGTACACAATAAAACATTAGATTTATTAACAAGCAATGACGATTGCTTTGACATAAAAAGCAAAATATATGCTACTATTTGTAGCATTAAAGAAGAAAAAAAAAATGAAACAATAGAACTATGCAGTAGTTGCGAAGAAAACGAATGTTCTATTTGCTTACAAGTTATGGACCCCTCTAGCACTATGACAACTTTGTGCAACCATACTTATCATAGAAAATGCTTATATCCAATGTTTGATGAGGCTGTTAAAAAGTATTCAACACAACCAAGAATTAGTTGCCCATTATGCAGAGCAGATGTTTTTATAAAGGCGAAATTATCATTGACGGGTGTAACACATTATTAAGAAGTTAACAAAGCAAAACGAAAAAAAAACAATTTTTTTATGCAAAAATAAGAGACAATATACAATAGATTCTAATCTAACTAAAAGGAGCACGACATAACGGACACGGAACACATGTCTTGCAGCTATTTTCCTTGAGTTCTAAGAACACACGCTTACAATCAGCTAAACATTTGTGATGATATATATGTCCGCACTCTGTTTTAACACAAACAGGATTTTCTGAATTATTCTCGAAACATATAGAGCAAGCCCAACCTGATTCATGCTTAATGTCGATTGGTAATACTTTCAATAACACAACATCTATATTGTTAGTCCGCTTAGACATATGAGGCAATTGATATTGTGTCGACATAGTCCGACTGCTAAACCACGAAAAAGGACGGTCAAAGTCGCTTTCTATTAGGCATTCTCCGTGGTTTGCTACCCAGTTTTTTGCTTCGGCTGTCAAGTCGGCGTCCATATCCCAAGAATCTGAACTAGTCAAACGACTAAACGCTTGTTCTAGTTCATAGCACAAGTCATTTTCGTTGACTGGAAAAGAAGGCATGTCTTGTTGTTCTAAACGCTCAATAGTTTGACGTCTCATTTCCTTGGTCACTACATTCCTAAGACAATGCTCAAACTTTGACATTTTATCTTCATTATACCAAGTACGCGTTCGCACCCAACTATTCATAATTGCCTTCAAATCTCTTGAAAGCTTACTTAAATCAATAGTTTTTTGAATTTCTTCTACTATCTTAGCGATTTGATAATTTATAATACTCACAAAAGCACTATGATCATACAAAGTGCTAATACGAATACTTTGCGTTGTTAGCCAATTATCCGTACTATCGCTACTATCCATACTAGTGCTACGCTCAAAAACAATACCATCGTAATCGTATAAAGCTATAGCTCTAGCTCTAATAGTATCTATACTATCCATAGTTTTGTTTTGTTTTCCTTTGCTAAGGCTAATAGTTAACTAAATAAAAAAATCATTTCAATTTTAATGAAGCATACACACTAGTAAATAAAAAAATGTGTAACACAACACACTAGTATCTAATTAATGTCAGCACCACACAACACACCTTTAAACACTATTAGCACAAGAGTTTCAGCACGACACAAGAGTGCCAGCGCCCACAAGAACCAAACCAGTCTCTTCCTGCTCTTGCTCCTGCTCTTGCTCCTGCTCTTGCTCCTGCTCCTCGTAGTCCAGAGGCTTAGGACGATGAGGCATATGATGACACACCTCTTCATTTACACAGTCGTAATACTGAAAATGTCCACCGTCGCGGCTCTCTATCAAGCGACCCTCATCGTGCTCCTTTACCCAGTTCAAAGCCTCAGCCTCCAGCTCAGCACCCATGGTCGGCCAATATTCTTCCTTATAATAATGCAAACTATTTGATGCGGTGCACAAGGCATAAAACAAATCCTTTTCCGGGTATACTTGTCCACCATCCTCTTTCATCCACTCTGACAAAAGGTCAAACACCCGCTTCTTCAGCTCCCGAGACACAACTTCCCACAAACACTTCTCAAACTTTGCCCCTCCGTCTTCGTCATACCACCCAATTCTTGCCCACATATTCATGGTCTCGAGCAACTTTTCAGGAAGATGTGCAATAATCATGCGGCACTGAATACCCTCCATCGCACAAGCAATAGCGTGCTTGACCATCTTGTCATGCTTAATGTTGGTCATCAACTCCATAATCGCTTGAGCATCCATAGTCGCTTCTCTCTCTCTATATATATATGCTGGGCTACTAATAAATTAAATAAAAAATCAATTCAATTTTATAAAAACATAACAACATTATTATTTTTATTTTGTAGAATCTATACTATCCATTTCAATGTCTAGACTAGCAACCTCTTTATTTAACAATGATTTGTTATTTATGAATTTTTTCTCATCAAGTAACATTTTTATTGTAACAATGACAACCACTTGCTCTACTACTACCGAAAATAATGCAATATCTATTTGTGTTATGCTAATTAATAATGTAAAAATACGCCTAATATTATTTATAAAAAACATAGTATTTGTGTAAAAATATAATTGTGCTTTACTAAAGTCAACTATTTCTTTTTTATCTGGATTATAAACTGTCAAATATAATATTGGGTCTCCAAATTCTTGAATAATAACTCTAATTATATCATTTACAAATATTAATGTTAATAAACTATAATATTTTGGCATAGTATTAATTTGTACGCTTATAAATATAAAATCCTCATTTGGTCCAAAACGAAAATATGTAGATTGTGTAGTAAAATCTGTTATATAAAATCCTATAAATACTACCAAACAAGTATTTAAAAAAAGACATAGTCTAACTTTATTTAATTGATTCATTAGACTTGTTATAAAATTTTTTTAGCTACTAATATTAAGTTTAAAATTTTAAATTGTTTCTTATATTAATATTACAATAAAAAAATTTAGACTATTTAACAGTCATAAGAGCTATTTACCATGCCAGTCATAGGAACTAGGAGGTGGAATACGACGAACCATTGAGCGCATTCTTGTCCTGCAATGGCAATCACACCATTCACATTCATCCATGCGACGCCATGTGTTAACTTGGCACCAATATTTATAGTCTTCAGCTGAAAGAGTGTTAAGAGCCTCTTCCTGGGCTTTTGACATAGTTCTAGCATCTAAGTCTGGGTCATATTCATAAGACAACGGTTTATCTCTTTGATGTCTTGGACAGCACTCACAACGCGCTAGTGCAGCAAATAGTTTTTTTTTTGTTTGGGTGCTTTGCTCATCCATATAAACAGGTCCTCTACAACAAGGGCATGTAATTAGCCCACATAAGGAACCTTTAAGAGACGCAGTAGTCCATTGTTGTAAACATTTTTTGTGAAATATGTGCCCACACGCTGTAATAAGTCTTCGCTTAATTTTTCCTGAAATACAGCCATCTATTTCAATAGCTCCATCATTGTCTTCTAAACATATATTACAAGTCACAATATCATCAATCATAAAACCACAAAAAGGCGGTAAAAGTGTTGTCAATTTAGGCAAAGGTTCGAGTTTAGTTTCCATAGTCACTTTCAAGCTCATTAGCTAAGCTTTTCAATAAAGTTATAGTTATAAGTTGCTAATTTATATATATATAAAAAGAAATCAATTTTTTCCATATATATATTGAGTTATAAGTTATAAGTTATAATTTAGAAAATAGATAATATCTTCATAACTCAGATAAATATTAAAAATATTGCTATAAATTTTATAATCATATGGTAATGTAATAGTAGTTGCACATTTATTTATAAAGGTTATACAGCCTGCACCATCAAATTTTTTACTGAAATTCAGTTTTGTTGTTATTATTGGTATATTTGTTGTTTCATCAAGTGCAACTATTAATTCGCTAACAGATGCAGGTTTTTTAATAGTGCATTGACCTAAATAATTTGACGTTAATATATTAAGATTATAATTTTCTATATTACTAATAGTATTTGCAATAAAGTCTATATATATTTCCTTTAATTCATAACTATTTATTATATTATTCTTGTAATCAATTAGTAAGTTATGCGCAAAATCATAATAATAACTAAAATTATTATTACTAATAGAAGCAACATATGCTAGGCACCCAGAAGAATAACAATAAATAGGTTTGTTAGCTATGTTAGCTATTTTATTATTTTGTAAATAACCATAATAATACCAAAATCCAGAAAACCCGCCCCCTCTAATATATAGACAATCACTATTATTAGTATTAGTATAAAATAAAGCACCAAGTAAAATTAAGATGGTTGTTAAAATATGCTTTAATGTCATTTAAAATATAAATAGTGTTTACTATTTAAGTATTATTTAATATTTATTTTCTCCAATAAGCTATTATTATATATCAAATTACCAGAAGGTTTATATGTTTTAATATCTTTATAATCCTTGGTATTAGTATTAGTTTTAATACTTTTATTATTAGAAAATAGCATATGTTCGCTATTTATTGCTGGAGTACTAGCACTATTTGCGCTATTTTCTTCATTTATAATATTACCATTTTCATCAATAGAGTTTCCGGTTTTTTTCTTTATTTCACTTCTAACATAACTAGGAACCCAATGTTTCCAGCTTATAAATAGCAAATTTGGGTGTGTATATCTTACAATAAATCCGTTTTCTCTCAATTTTTCAATAACATAGGCAGTGCAATCTCTATGGTCGTATTTAGGAACCCCTAAAATCATTTCAGGCATAAGATACCAACAACAGTTCTCATTTAACATATTTTTAGAAACATATTTGATCTTATTATGTATTCTTAGCAATATATTATTATAATTTTTTAAGACATTCAAGTCTTGTTGCTGTTTTTTGCTATATAATTCGTCAATATTTAGTTTTAAAGAAGAGTCTTCACTGTCTATTTTATTTGAAAAATTATAAAAAATATCATTAGACATACTATTATTTTTTAAATTATAACAATATAAAAAAATAACTAATTAAGCTCATTTTTACATTTTAACATTTTAACATTTTTATATAAATATATAAGTATAAGTATAAAGTTATATAAAAATATATAAAAATATATAAAAATATATAAATAAATAATAATGACAATTAAACACTTGATTTTGACGGGTGGTGGTCCTATTGGATTTGTTGAATATGGTGCTTTAAAATATTTAACAACCACTAATATTATTAATTATAATAATATAGAATCTATATATGCAGTGTCTATTGGTGCATTTATAGGTTTTATATATATATTAAATTTGGACTGGTTATGGATTGATGATTTTCTAATTAAAAGACCTTGGAACAAATTAGTTAGTTTTTCTTATACAAATTTACTATATGAAAAAGGTATAATAACTAGAACTGCGGTAGTCAATGCATTAGAGCCGTTATTTTTAACCAAAAATATACCACTAACTATAACACTATTAGAGTTTTATAATTTAACAAAAATAGAGTTTAATATATATGCTTGTAATTTTACGAGCTTACAACAAAAAAAATTTAATCATATTACTACGCCTAATATAATGTTAGTGGATGCTTTATATGTATCGTTAGCGATTCCATTAATATTTGCACCGCTAATTATTGATGATTGCTTTTACTTAGATGGAGCTATAATACAAGGTTGCCCTGTAAATAATTGTATTGCTGAAAAACAATGCGACCATAGTGAAATTTTATGCTTTATAAATGACAAAACTAACCCAATTGACTTATCTAATGTTTATCATAGCGCTAGCAATGCTAATAGCACCAATATTAACAATATTAACAATATTAACAATATTAACAATATTAACAATATTAACAATATTAATTTTTTTAAATATTTTTATTTATTGTTTAATGTCTGGTTTATGAACATATCAAACATAGAAAATGAAATAATTGTTCATATAAAAAATAGTATAAATGTTGCTTTAATTCATAATGGTGCAAATTTGAAATATTGGTATTATATTTTAAATACAGATTCTGAGAGAGCACATTTAATAAATTTGGGAACACTACAAGCTAAAAAGTTTATTAGCAAGTTAGAATTAGAAAATGACCCTATTAGCACTGACCAGATACAAGTTACTACACAAGTTGATGCACAAGTTGATGCACAAGTTGATGCAACTATTTTATATGTATTAAATAGTTATTTTAAGTCTGTGACATATATATTTTATATTTATTTTATAGTTATTTTATATATATTATAAAAATATAAAAATATAAAAATATAAAAAAGTATTATCATTTAATATTATTATTATTATTACTATTAAATGACAATAGTTAAGCATTTAGTTTTCTCAGGAGGTGGTCCTATTGGGTTTGTTGAATATGGTGCAATAAAATATTTAACTGAGAAAAATTTTCTTGACTATAAAAATATAGAATCGATTTATTCTATATCAGTTGGAGGTATTATAGGCTTAATTTACATATTGAATTACGATTGGACATGGATGGATGATTTTTTAATTAAGAGACCATGGAACAAATTATGTAATATTTCTTATAGTTCATATATAAATATATTATATGAAAAAGGTATAATTAATAAAAAAGTAATAATTAGTGCACTAGAGCCGTTATTTTTAGCAAAAAATATACCGCTAAATATTACACTATTAGAGTTTTATAATTTAACAAAAATAGAGTTCAATATATTTGCTTGTAGTTTGAGCAACTTAAAGCAAACCAAATTTAACTATATTACTACTCCAAATGTGGAATTAATAGATGCTTTATACATATCTTTATCTGTTCCAATAGTTTTTGCACCAATATATGTTAATGATGACCTTTATTTAGATGGTGGTATAATAGTTGGCTGTCCTATTAATCTATGTATAGCAGACAAAGAATGCAATAATGATGAAATTTTTTGTTTTATGAATGATAAGATGAATCCTATTGACTTATCTAACAGCTTTTATAATAAATATTCGGAAAATACTAAAGCTAATAATGTTATATCTAAAGATGCTAATTTTTTCGAATATATATTTTTTCTTATTAAAAAGTTGTTTGTTAAGATTTCAAATGTTGAAAATGATATTGTTACTTATATAAAAAACCATATTAATACCGCATTGTCATATAATTCTATTGATATAAGCTATTGGTTTCAAGTTATGTCTTGTGAAAAAGAACGATGTCATTTAGTAAATTTAGGAAAAATACAAGCAACGAATTTTCTTAATAAATTAGAAGAAGATGCAGTAAAAGAAGATGCAGTAAAAGAAGATGCAGTAAAAGAAGATGCAGTAAAAGAAGATGCAGTAAAAGAAGATGCAGTAAAAGAAGATGCAGTAAAAGAAACTATATGTGATAAACAAATTACTACTTTAGTTAATCAAGAAGCACAGGCAGAAGCAGAGGCAACCATAAACATAAGCATTAGTAATCAAGAAGAAGAAGGAACAGGAGAGGCAGAACCTAACACTAGCTCTTTAGCTAATCAAGAAGAAGAAAGAGAGGGAGAAGGAGAATCTAGCATCTCTACTTTTTAACAGACGACTCTAAAAATTGTATTAAATTCTCCTTAGTCGGTTTAGCATCGTAATCATATACCTTTCCTTTATATATTAATTTTATAGTAGGATAGCCTTGTATTTTATACTTAGTTGCCATAGCTGTATTTTCATCACAATCTATTTTTGTTACTGTAATTTTATAGCTGTTTTCAGCATTTAATCCATTAACGTAGTCCTCAAATTTCTTAATTTCTGGCATAGATTGCTTACAATAAGGGCACCATTGTGTATAAAAATATAATACTAATACATCATCGCTGTTGTTGTTTTTTTTAACATATTCTTTATTTACTTTATGGTTCTTATTTATTAAATTCTTGATAAAATATTTATATATATATAGTGCTAATACCAAAAATAGTGCTATTACAACTAATAGTATTAACAGTTTTTTTTTGTCTTTTGCGCTATTTATAAAATCATTTTTGAAATTTACTAAATAACTATTTAAAATCTTTGAAATATTTTTAAACATAATTATTTTATATAATAAAATAAATAATTATTTTATATTTAACATAATAAATTATTATATTAACTAATATTATTAAGTAATATTATTTAATAATATGATAAATACAAAAAAAAATACTAAAACAAATACAAAAAAATATACTAAAACAAATATTAAAAAAAAAACAAAAAAACTTATGATTTATAACTCTAAAGATTACAATAGCGGAGATGGTATGTTAACAAGTATATGGGGGCCTAGTTTGTGGCATTATTTACACGTAATGAGTTTTAATTATCCAATTAAACCAACTAATATACAAAAACAAAAATATAAACAGTTATTGCTTAATTTTCAATATACATTGCCTTGCAAATATTGCAGAATAAATCTAAAAAATAATTTTAAAAAGTTTCCATTAACAGATACTATTTTTAAAAATCGTAATAATTTTTCGCGTTATATTTTTAATTTGCATGAACAAATAAATAAAATGTTAGGAAAGAAGTCAGGATTGACATATTGCGAAGTGCGTGATAATTATGAAAATTTTAGATCACGTTGCACTATTGAAAAAGCTAAACTATTTAATTTTACAAAAAAGAAGGAAAAAGAAAAAGGTTGCACAACACCATTATATGGAAAAAAAGCGAAATGTGTAATAAATATTGTTCCTCAAGAGAAAAAATGTAAAACATTTAAAATAGACAAAAAATGCTTTAAACATAAATAATTAATTATTTTAATTAAAATAATTAAAATAATTAAAATAATTAAAATAATTAATTTAATTAAAATAATTAAATATGTTATAAATGCGTAATCGTTCCCACTCAAGAAGAAAAAAGCGTATTAATTTTGCGGCCTTCTCTAAGAAAAAATTAATTAAGTTTATAAAAAATCTTACACGAAGAACAAGTAAAAGATTTAGAAAGTTTGGAAAACAAAAAGGAGGATGAGGAGAGATGCCTGCTTAAATAATTTAAACAGGTATTATAAAAAAATAATACATACTATGAAAATATTATGATAAATCTAATTTATTAGAGTCATAATGTTTGAGAAAAAATGTATATAATAATTATTATTACTATTTAAAGATATAAATAGAAATAATATTTAGCTAATATTTAGCATTAATGCACATTATTTAGGTTCCAAATGTGCTAAAGTCTGCTAGCACAGGTCTTGGTAAAAAGGCATTATTTATACCTTGCTCATAATTTGGAACTTTCTTACACTCAAAATTGCTTTCTGGACATCTTTGTGGTGCAGGGCACGGAGCGCAACTTTCTTTATAAACTGTCTTTACTTTAGTAAAATTGCTAGCGTCATCGACGTTTTTAGCGCCTAAATTTTGCGATAATAGATTACCGTCTTGGTCAAATTTAAACATATCCTTTGCTGTTGTGTTAGTCTTTAATGTGCTACTATCTTTTGCTGAAACACTAGGTATTTCTTTAGTTGCAGAAATAGCTACATCACTATTTAAATATGAATTTTTAGCCATCATAGGTGTTACTTGTGGTGCAAACAGTGTTTCGGCATATTCTAAAGGATTCATAGTATTTACAGGATTTACAATTGGATTTGACGGTAAATTCATAGCAGTTTCAAAATTATTGTATATAGGTGGAACGTAGCTGGAACCGAAATTGCCTTGGTTTAATAAATATAAAAACAGCTCATCATTTATATCTTGTGGTCGATTAGTCTTTCCAAATAGCCCTGAAAAGTTTATATCACCAATTGAGGCTGATGCGCTTGCAGCCGTTGTATTTGCCGACGCTTCTCTAATTACCGTAGTTTCTTTTGTTTCGATTTTTTGAAATACTCCTGATTTAATAATGTCTACATTATTAATTCTCATATTAAAACTTGATAATTTGTTATTACATAAATCATATAAATTTCCTGAGTTTTCAAGCATTAACATATACATACCGCAAATATCAGTTGGTGAGCTAGCCGATTTTAGTGTTGCATTTACATCTAATATAACACTGGGTTTAACATTATATAATTGCACAGAACTATTATCTTTTGTGTATCCTATTATTGCATTATTAGCTATAAAATAATTCTTTAAACTTGGCCCAATTCCTGATTTAAAGTTGTCCTTTGTAACAGTTTTAACGAAGTTTAAAGAACTATATACATTAGTAGGGTCCATAATTATATTTTCAACATAATAATTGTAAGCTCCATTATTTAATTTATAATAGTTATAACTAGAGTCGCTACTTTCTGGAATAATATTATTGGGGTCAATCCTGTTTGATATAAATGTTTCTTTTATATTTTGAATATTAATATACACAATAGTTGATAATATTACAATTACTAATAACATAATTATTAATAAATTTTTTTTAAAATTTAGAGCCATATTATTTATTATAATATAAATATAATAAAATTTCTATATAATTTTAAATGTTAAAAAGAATTTCTATATAATTTATTTTAAAATTGCGAGAACTCATTTTATTTATTATTATATAATAAATTTTCTATATAATTTTAAATGTCAAAGTCAAAGGAGAAAAATTCTAAACATTGCCTCGAAAAAAAATATAATAACACTAGTGCTATTATAGAAATTGGTATAGATGAGGCAGGAAGAGGACCGCTATTTGGCAGGGTTTATAGCGCAGCTGTTGTATTACCTGACAACGGTGAATTTAACTATGAATTATTAAAAGACAGCAAAAAATTTACATCTGAGAGCAAAAGAATTGACGTTGCTAACTATATACAAGCTAATGCGCTATTTTGGGCAGTAGCTTATGAAGATGAAAAAATAATTGATTCTATAAATATTAGGCAAGCAACTTTAAGCGCTATGCACAAAGCAATTAAAACAATTTTAAACAGTTATTATGAGAAAAATGGTAAATTATGCTCAAATGAAATGTGCTATTTATTGGTAGATGGCAACGATTTTAAAGCCTTTACTTATTATTGCGAAACATCTAATATTATTAAACAATTAAATCACGTTTTGGTTGAAGGCGGAGATAATAAATATTGCTCAATTGCTGCAGCATCTATATTAGCAAAAGTAGAACATGATAAATACATTAAAGAGATGTGCGCTAATTTTCCTAAATTAGATATTTATTATGGACTTTTAAGTAATAAAGGTTATGGGACGTCTAAACATATTGAAGGAATAAAAAAATATGGAATTAGTAAATGGCATCGCACTACATATGGATGTTGTAAAGAAGCAACATTAAATGAAGATGATGATGAGACATTTTATAAAAATTAGGTGTTAAATAGACTCGTGACACAGACGCCGCGCATAAGAAGTTTTGAATTCTTTGATTTTTTGATTGTTTTTTTGCTTTTTACTTTTTAGATCATTATTAATAAGTAATAATTTTAGCAGTTTGTCTTGCTTAGTGCATATATTGTTAATAGCAATTTTAATCTCATATAGCTCATTGCTTAATTTTTGCTTCTTTGAACTTTGCTTTTTCTTAAAGCAAGCATAGTTATTTTCGTAACTGGTATAATTAAAATTATCTAAACTTGAATCAGTGTTAAATTTAATAGCTTCTTGGTCTTGGTCATGGTTTTGTTCTTCTTCTAGCTCTTCACTATTATAAAAGCATTCTTCATCACTAGCATAGTCAGTATCATTTGATGAATAATCTTGAAAGTGATTAGCGCTATTAACTAAAACATTAGAGTTGTCTTCTTTGAATGGACTAAACTGAACTACCCAAAAATTAGGGTCATCATATACAATTAGGCCTTTCTTATTTTCAATAGATCTATAAAAATTTCGAGCTCCTTGATTGTCATAATAATAATCAATTTCAATTAATGCAAAACCATAAGGGCATCTGTCTTCAACATAGTATTCGGGTTCGCAGTGTTTAAATACTTGCACCTTTTTTACTTTAGCAATATTGTAATAATCAAAATATTTAATAATAGTAGGAATATCTTCAACCACAACATAATCAGGAATATAGAGACTGGTGTTAGAAAACATATTTATTTCTTATAATTAAATTGTAAATAGTTATAAGAAATCAATTTTTAAATTTAAAAACGCTTTTAAGTGTTTGCTTTTTATTGTTTTTGTGCTTTTTTTGTTTGTCTTTTTTTCCTATTTTTTTTTATGCTTCTTTTTATGTTTTTTTTGATACTTTTTTTATTGTTTCTTTTTTTGTGCTTTATTGTTTTAGCACCTCCTAAATGTTGTGGACCTCCTATATTAAGTTTATTTTCTGTTGTTACTAGTGTTGTTACTAGCGCCCTTAGTGGTGCTTTTTTTTTCATAACACTAATTTCATTAGCGCTATCTGTTAATATAGTATTCAATGTTTTAAATAGTGTAATATGTAAATCTAGTAGTATTATTTCAGTCTTTTTACTGAGTTCGCTAATATACTTATATGTTAAATTGCTATTTAAGCTTATAATAGCGCCCGTTTTTTTATCAAACGTAAAGAGCTCTTTAACAATATTATTATATAAATTACTACGAGAATTAAAGTAATTTTTTATCATTGTTTTTAAATGTGACTTGAATGCATTAAAAAATCTTGAATTAGAAAATTTGTGATGTGACTCTGCTTTATAATAATTTACTATTGTGTCTCTAGCTTCTTTATTTAAAATAGTTCCTAATAGTTTGCGCTTTGTTTCTATAATTTTATTAAATGATTCGTGCTCTTTATCTACTTCATCAATAAACATTGTGGCTTCCTTGCTTTCAGTGTCAGATGTTTCTAGTTTTATAAATTTAAAATTGTCATCTCTAAATAACAGGCAACTTTCCCCTAAGAAATCTGATTCAAATATATTTGATCTAGAAATGTGTTGTATAATTTTAGGTATTTTGGCTTCTAATGTTTCATTAGTCATATTACTTACACCTTTAGTTAAAAAGCCAACATTAAAATTAGTTGCATCCAGTTGTTCGTCTTTGCTATCTTCAAATAATATAACAAATATAGAATAAAATATATTGCTAGACATTTGTAGTTTTTTATTTTTATTACTCAAATCTGGATTTGTTTCTGGGCTTAACCCTGTTTCTTGACTTAACCCTGTTTCTGATGGAGACCCTGTTTCTGATTGAGACCCTGTTTCTGGTGGAGACCCTGTTTCTGGTGGAGACCCTGTTTCTGGTGTAAATCCGCTAACTACATTATTACTAGATACACTTGGTGATTCTGTTTTCTTACCTAATAGTCTATTATACATTTTATAAAATACATTATTGCCTCCTGTTTGAGTTTCCGGATTAGTAGCGTAGTTAGGTTGCTCTATAGGAGGAAGAGGTTTTCCATAAGGATTAGGGGTATTTGTTTGAATAGGAGGAAGAGGTTTTCCATAAGGATTAGGGGTATTTGTTTGAATAGGAGGAAGAGGTCTTTCATTAGGGTCGGGTACTCCATAAGGGTCAGGTCTTTCATTAGGGTCGGGTATTCCATAAGGGTCAGGTCTTTCATTAGGGTCGGGTATTCCATAAGGGTCAGGTCTTTCATTAGGGTCGGGTCTTTCATTAGGGTCGGGTCTTTCATTAGGGTCGGGTATTCCATAAGGGTCAGGTCTTTCATTAGGGTCAGCAGCATTTGTTTGAAAAGGGTCACCAGCATTTGTTTGAAAAGGGTCACCAGCATTTGTTTGAAAAGGGTCAGCTGTTGATACAGCTCCAATAGCTAGAGGAGGTTTGTTACGAGACGTTTCATAGTCATCGCTCTTTTCTTCGGTAATCAATGAATCATAAATATTGAAGGTTTGATATATACTTTTAACAATAATATAGAGTTTAATAAAACTTAGAGAGATTATTTTGCATAACAATCTTTTTTTATTAAGTTGTTCAATATCAGAGCTCGATTTTTCTAAATTTTGTTCATCCAATATTTTTTTCAAGTCTTTTAAATCAAAAAAATACAAAACTTTATTCTTATAATTTGTTTTGGAACTTCCTTCACTAACATCTATGTCATAAGGAATATTAATTTTATTAAAATATTTTTCAAAAATATCGCTTGTTAAAATATATAAGTCTTCACATTCATTGCATTTAGATTTACCAATTACTATATTAGGATCACCACTTTTATAGTCTTCAAAATCCGAAACAAAAGTTAATAATAAATTTGAATTATTTAAAAAAAATGTAAACTTTTCATTTACAAATGCATTAAGTTGGTCGTGTGTTTTATTTGAACTATTAAAAAAATCTAGTAAATTTGTTAAGATACTCATAATATATACTTATATATTATAATATTATTATAAAAATACTATATTATAAAATACTATATTATACTATATTAAAATATATAATTGAAACAAAATAAGTTTAAAAGTAAATTATTAAATAATTGAGAGAATAAATGTCTTTACAATTAAACGTTGATGCCATTTTAAATAATATAAATAAAGCACAAAAATCAAATAAGCAAGAAACACGGAAAAATAAATTAAAAGAAAATTCAAATAAAAAATTATGGACTATTTTTGATGAAGAATATAAAGAAAAGCCTGACTTCGAATGTGTTTATACAAAAGAAAAAGACATGCTTACAAGTGATAATATTTGTGCTAATTGTGACAGTTCATTATTTATTGGAGAAGATGGATTTTTAACATGTTCTAATGTATGTTGCGGTCTTATTTTTAAAGATAATTTAGACCAAAGTGCCGAATGGCGGTTTTATGGTGCAGATGATAATAGTCACTCAGACCCTACACGTTGTGGTATGCCTATTAATCCATTATTGCAAGAGTCGTCTTATAGTTGCAAAGTATTGTGCCCAGGCAAATCAAGCTATGAAATGCATAAAATCCGCAGATATACTGATTGGCAAGCTATGCCATATAAAGAAAAGTCGCGCTATGATGAATTTCAATTAATTTCAAATATATCTCAAAATTCGGGCATTCCAAAAATTATTATTGATGAAGCAATGCGCCTTCATAAAAAAATATCGGAAACAAAGACTTATCGTGGTCTTAATCGTGATGGAATTATTGCTGCCTCAATTTACATTTCTTGCAGAATCAATAATTATCCGCGCACAGCAAAAGAAATAGCTGACATATTTAATTTAGACAATGCAAGTGCAACAAAAGGATGCAAAAACGCCCTTACAATTATTAATGAAATAGAACACAATAGTAATTTAAATGAAGATATTACATCATTAAGTCAAACAACTCCGTCATCATTTATTGAGAGATTTTGCAGTAAATTAAATATTAATAATGAGCTTACAAACTTGTGTAAATTTGTTGCTTTTAAAATAGAGCAACTAAAATTAATTCCTGAAAACACACCACATTCGATTGCAGGAGGTATTATATATTTTATATCGCAGGTTTGTAATTTAAATATTACAAAAGCATCAATCAATAATGTTAGCAAAATTAGCGAAGTTACTATTAATAAATGTTATAAAAAGCTTGAAAATTATAAGACTATTTTGATTCCTGAAATTATTTTGAAGAAATATAATTAGGGGGAGTTTTTAAGTAAGTAACTAATTATAATTTAACAATTAGTTTTTAAATAGTTTTTTATTTTATTTTTTGTTTTTTATTTTGTTAAATCTAACATATAAATTTAACATAATAAATTTAAATATATTTTATTATATTAATAAATATGGATTTAAAAATTCCAAAGTTAATTTTTATTATTCCTTATAGAAATCGCGAAAAGGAAAAGATGCATTTTTCTATATATATGAAATACATTATGGAAGATTATGATAAAAATGATTATGAAATTTATTATAGTCATCAAACAGATAATCGACCTTTTAATCGGGGAGCTACCAAAAATATCGGATTTCTTGCTATGAAAAACAAGTATCCACAAGATTATAAAAATATTACATTTGTTTTTAATGACATTGATACGCTACCGGCGCTAAAGAATACTTTTAACTATATTACAACCACAGGAACAGTTAAGCACTTTTATGGATATCACTTTGCATTAGGTGGTATTTTCTCCATAACTGGTAGTGATTTTGAGCATTGTAATGGGTTTCCTAATAATTGGGGCTGGGGATTAGAAGATAATGCAATGTATGATAGAGTATTATTACATGAACTAAAAGTCGATAGGTCGCAGTTTTTTGTTGTTAATTCTAAAGAGGTTATTCAAATTTATGATAATCCACATAGATTGATTAATAATAATGAACCTAATAATTATATTCACAAAAATTTGAGAGATAACTTGAATAGCATTTATGAGTTAGACTATAGTATTGAACACAATAATAATTTACAAAGCGAAGCAATCCAAAGCGAAGCAATCAATAAAATAAGTTATATACCTCAAAATGAATTTATTATTAACATAGTTAATTTTAGAACACTAGTAAATCCGGCTAATGAAATCTTCTATAATCAAAACACATTTTACGACTCCGGACTAAGACCAAATATATATGAAGATAATGTTAGACGTAGCAGATGGGGACTAACCTTTAAACACGTATAGGTATTGCTTTTTATATTGTTTAAAAAATCAATATAAAGAGCAAAACCAAAGCATTATTCCACAGTTACAACTTTTGCCAAATTTTTGGGCTTGTCTGGATTAATGCCTTTTGCAATAGAAATCATATATGCCAATTTTTGCAATAGCACTGTAAATAATATTTCATTATAATAATCCAATTTATTAATTAGCATACAATTTTGTTCAGCTATTTGCAATTCATTTATAACATTTTGAGAATTTGTTATTACAAATAGGTTTGTTTCTCGTCCGATTATTTCATAATATGTAGATTTCAAATTATTATAATTAGTAATATCATTACTATCAATTAATAGCAACGTTAAATTAGTGTTATCTAATAAAGCAAATGGACCATGCTTTAAAGAACCTGCTGAAAATCCTTCGCAATGAATGTAGCACACCTCTTTAATCTTTAATGAGCTTTCACACGCTACTGGATATAGCTTGTGCTTACCTAATATAAATATACTGCTGTAATTTTTAAGTATTATATTGTCTCTCAAACCCATTAACTTGCTATTAATTGAATTAGAAAATAACATTTGCTTTAGTGAGTGCGAGAGAAATCTAAGACTGTTTATTTTCATATTATTATTATGATGATTATTAACAAACCACATACTTACTAAACTTAACACCACCAACATACTAGTAAAAGACTTTGTTGAGGCAACGCTAATTTCTAGTCCCGCGTTTAAATATACACCGCATTCGACCTCTCGCGCTAATAATGAGTCTACTTTATTAATTATTCCCATTGTTAAACAACGCTTATTTTTGCAAATCTTTAAACAATTGAAAACATCTAGCGTTTCGCCCGATTGAGACAAAAAAACACACATTAGCGTGCTATAATTTTTTATATTTGGTAAGCAATTTTCGGTAAATTCACACGCATTTATGCATTTTACAGTTACAAACTTATTTAGCTCATTTAAATAAATCTCTCCCGTTAGCGCAGCATTATAACTTGTTCCGCAACCAATTAAGTATATATATTCAATATAGGATGTAATATTAAGTATTTGGTCAAGACCCCCCAATTTTATTGTATTGCCATTAATGCGACCACCATAATTATATGCTTTTTGTATTGTTTCGGGTTGCTCATTTATTTCTTTCAACATCCAATGCGCATATTGATTTTTTGCATTCCATATATCTTTATAATCGCTATTTTCTATGCTATAACTAATATAACAATTGTTACTTTGACTTTGACTTTTGCTTGTTTCTAATTCTAAAAATGTATAATTGTTATTGCTTATTTTTACTACACTATTGTCGTTTAATGCAATATAATCTTGCGCTAATCCGTTAAACCCATTTATTTCAGAAGAGCATAATATATAATTAGTATTGCTTGCTAATAATAATGGAGAGCCACGTCGTGACACATAAAATGTGTCGCTAATTTTAGTATAAATAATTACTAATCCCCACGTGCCTTCTAACATTGAGAGAGTTTGACTAAGACCTTCTTCAAAACTCGCATTATTATTAATATAATATTCTAGCAAATTGGCTATGACTTCGCTGTCGGTTTCGCTATAAAAAGTATAATTTTTCGAAATTAAAAATTCCTTAATACTTAAAAAGTTATTGATTATTCCATTATGAACTAATATTATTTCTCCATTATTAGAAATATGAGGGTGAGCATTAGCATCTGTTTTTCCTCCGTGCGTAGCCCATCGCGTATGTCCGACTGCAAATTTTGAGTATATGCTTGTCTTTAAATCGTTTTTGTTTATATTAAACTTATTTTTCAAGAGAGTTAAACAGTCGTCTTTTGGTGTTGATGCTTTTTTAATTATGTCATAATTAGAAGTATTTTCATTATAATAGCATATACCCATAGAGTCATAACCTCTATTTTGTATTAATTCGAGGCTATTAAAAATGTGCTCTAAAACATTGCTATTTGTTTTTGAATATATAAATGTTATTCCGCACATATGTTATTTATGTTATTAAATTAACTATAATAATTAATTTTAATATATTATTTTTTATAATAATATATTATTTTTTATTGCTTTTAAGCAACACTTGTGAGAGATTGCGTAATACTTCTAAGCAACACTTGTGAGAGATTGCGTATATGGATTATTTTTGAAGGCACTTAATAGCGACTCGTCTAGTCTAGCATTATTATAATTTAAATCATAACCTTGCTTTCCGTTTAGTTCTCCAATAAATTCAGCCGAAGGTATAATACTTAGGCCATTGTTAGTTACTAATGGCCTATTTTGTTGGAATATGTTATCATTTCGCGCAGTGGTAGAATTATTATAATTATTAAATAGTGACATATTGCCTTGATTTGTTCGTGACTCGTAAGTCTTATTTACATTATTTTGTTGCGCATAAGCATTATTATAAAGCCGCTGTCCCTGATTATTATTGCCACCTGTTCCAATATATTCCTTGTTTGTAGTGGTTCTTTGATTATCATAATTTTGCTGTCCGCTAACTTTATAGCCATCGCCTCTATAGTTCTGCCCTTGCACATTAACATAATTCATATCTATTTTCTCAGTTGTCATCTCTCTATTTGTTATTTTTGTCTTGTCATTTGAATTATATATATGACCTTGCGGAGTTAAGCCATTAACATTTCCGGTTTCGCGTAAATTACCAATTACATTTTCTTTTCGTGTAGGCCTAAATATATCTAGAATTGGTGTAATTGCTGCTTTTGCCATACCATATACTCCTCCAAATTCTTGGGTTTGTGGTTGTGTTGTTCGATTATTATGTAGTATATTGTAACTTTGCGACCCATAGTCCGACGGACTAGCATAGTTAGTTCCAGTAGCGCTTGCATTAGTTAATGGCAGCGCACTTAAATTTTGGCGTTTAGACTCTTCATAGTCTGGATTTGTATATGTTGCTTGTCCATTTTGTGTATTTGAACCCGAACCGTAATATTCGCGAGTAGTGTCAATTCTATTTTCCATCGGAATTACTTGAGTGCTTCTAATCGGCGGTGCTTGTTCAACACCTGTTGTAGTAAACCAGCGATTTGGTCCCGACTCAAATGATTTTTCTGGTAAATGTTTTTCAACAACACCTATTTTATTATTTGGACCTTGCATTTTAATAGGGTATATAGCAGGACCTTGATGACCATTTAAATCAAAGGTGGTTCGGGGTTTGTTTTCAGCACGTAAATCATCGACTGACTTGGGCATCCATGATTCGCGAGCCATCATACCTGAATTAAATCCACCACCACCTTCTATTCCACCAATATTTAAACCATCCGAATTTTGCGAACCATAACCCAAGTTAAGACCGGGGCCAACTCTTTGCGGTTCCCATAATGTAACATTTGACATTTTCATCGATTCATTCATGCGTGATTGAAAAAAATCACTATTGTTAGGTGTTCCGTTGGGGTGGTGTGAATTTTCATCGGGCCTAAATAAAGGGGCTATTTCTGCTTTTGAAAAATTTTGACTGCCTGCACCTTGTTTGATGTCCATAATTGATTCGGTGTTATTTATGTCGACACTTGGACCCCTTATTTTAGCACCAAAATATGGCTGCATATTATTGTGCTTAAATTGTTGGGCTGTTGTTTGTTGGCCTGATAATAAATTGACGTTATTATATGCATTATTGTTGTATGCGCTATTATTATATGCGCTATTGCTATTATTGTTGCTAGACTCTCGATTTTGTAAATTAGTATTAGTATTAGAAAATCCTTCAGCTTTTACACTATTAGTATTATTATTTAAAAACAAATCGCGACTGTATTCTATTTGTTGTTGTGCTGAATTTTTAACACCCGATTTTTTCTCTTGTTCTGATAATATAAATAAACTTCCAACTACAATTATAGGTATAGCTAGTGCCGCCATATTATTTAATATAATATAATATTAAATAATATATTATATTATAGGTTTAAACAAGTTTCTAAATAATAAAACTTATATTGTGTAATTTTATATATTTTATTCATTTTATTCATTTTATATATTTTATTCATTTGTAATTCTTTTCTCTCTGTCATAATTATTAAGTAGCGAATAATAATCCTTTTGCAACATTCGCGAACTTATATTATTATGAAAAGGAATACATATATTTTCTTGCGGATTTAAATGTAAATAGTTAAAATTATTTGGAACATAATATTCATCATTTTTCTGATTAAAATTATTAATCTCTCTATATACCCAAGCAGGATGCGATACACGTGATTGTGCTGTTATTTCACTATTATTGTTGTTACTATTATTTTGACTATAAATAGGATTATTATTTAAATAATCCACATAGTTATTTTCTTTTATGCTATCTCGATTTAGTTTTCTATGTAATTTAAACAATTCACTCTCTAAATCTGTTTTGTTTGAGGACAAATTTCCTCCCCATTTTTGTATTTTTACATATGGGTCATTGAAAAATGTGGGGCTTGTTCCATTTCCTGGAACATTCATATTATAGTTGCCAATAGTCGTAGACTCTTCTAAATACTTTTGAATTCTACATGGATCGTCAAAAAATCTAGTAAAAGCCATAAATATATAATTAGTTTTTATTTTTTAAATACTATTTATATATTTATAAATTAATATAGTTTATAAATTATAATTATAAACTCGGAATATATTCTAATGTGTTATTGTCGTAAACTGTCACTCTAAATACATCAGAATATCCTTCAACATATACTGTGTCTCCGCTATACACGTTATCGCAACCTTGGCTAGAAGTGCAACTTTTATTTTTAAAGCGAACAGGTAATTTTATCATACCATTTTTATCATTCATTGTATAAAAGTTCCATTTATCTTTATTTGTAAATAATGGCCTACCTAATAACGGTAAAATCGTTTCTGGTCCATTTACGCGAGTTAATATTCCTATTTGTCTATAGTTTGTATTTACTGACTGAGTAGGCACATTAATAGCTACTTTGGGTCCATTAAAGCTTGAATTATTATAAATTCTATCATCGCGCAATGGAGCACTATAAGGATTTAATAATACATCGTTGTCTTTATTGCTATAGCCATTACCTAAAAAAGGTGTTATATAAGAATTATAATTTTTATTAGCACTATTAGCGCTATTAGCGCCATAACTATTAGAATGCAAATGCGAATTTAAATTCAAATTTTTTGAATATTTAATATACATAAAATACAAAATTACTAAAATTAAAAAAGTGAAAAATAATAATGTATAATTTTCTATACACAACATTCCAGGAGCACACTTTTTAGGCATATATATACTATATTATAAATATATAATATATTATAATATAGTTAATAGTTAATAGTTAATAGTTAATAGTTAATAGTTAATATTATATAAATAATCTATATAAAGGTTGTTCAATCAACTAATTGTGTACTTATTTCTGGAGGTTGTGTCGTAAGATTTAATGCGGTGCTTATTGAACCCGGTTGTGGAGTATTTGCTGGTTGTTCAACTGTGAATCCTAGTTCAACCACTCTATCTATTATATACTTTTCACAAGGTGACATATTATTGTCTGGTTCTGGCATATTAGATTCTAAATTTGATTGAGTAGAAGACCTTGTAGATTGAACATGTTGTCTTAAATTGAGGTTTTCTTTGACGTTTAATTTATTAAAGAAAAATGTAAGTAACAAATATATATAACTTATTATATAACTAAACTTCTTAAACTTAATATAAAATAATAAGAGCAATGCAAAATATATGAAAATTGATATATAATTATTAGCACGTAGATTAATATATAAAATATAATACGTATGCATTATTAGCGCATAAAATATGAATGTATATAGCTTATATTTTTTATTATGTAACTTATTATTAATAATATATATAATATTATGTTGCATTATTATTTATATAAATAATAAATATTTATAATAAATATTTATTATTTTATTGATTATTCTATTGTTATTCTATTGTTATTCTATTGATTATTCTTTCATTTCTGACAAATTTTTTGTGGCGCTATTAAACATTCCTGTTAATTTATTTAAATCTAAGTTACCTAAAGAACTCATTGCACTATTTAAAGCAGGTGTCATAGTTTTTAATTGTTTAATTAATTCATTTTGCTGTTTAATAAGATCTTTGGTTTCTGATGAAATCGAGTTAATTTTTTCTGAACCCATAATCTTTTCTAAATTATCATAAGCTTGTTCGACTTCTGTTGCTTTTCCTAATTGTTGCTCGACGTTCTTTTTACTTGGTGTATTAAATAAGGCAGGTGCTAATTTTTGATTATCAAAGTTTGATTGTTTATTATTATGTTTCTTATTATTAGTTGTCTCTTTATTAGTTGTCTCTGTTTTTTTTGTTGATTCATTTTTTAGTTCATTTACTATAGCATCTTCTTGTGTTGTATCTTCTTTTGTTGTGTCTTCTTTTGTTGTGTCTTCTTTTTCATCTTCGTCTGTTTTGTCATCTGCGCCTTCTTTGAAACCCTCTTTTAAGCCAAATAAATTCTTGGACATAGATGCAATTGTTGTTACTATGAAAGATGCACCTAATACCAATATCATATTTTTTGTAAAGCTATACACAAGAGCGGCAGTTAAGAAAAACAACAACACAGCACTAAAATTCGATTTAGTTATGTGTATATATAGCGAAAACAACGCTAATGCTGTTACAATAAATAGTGTTATTTTATTATTGAGCAACTTGTTATTGAGCAACTTGTTATTACTAAATAATTTTCTATTATTATTTTTTCTCATCTTACTATTTGAATTTCTATTCTTCATGATTATATATAATTATATAAGAATATAATTATATAATTATTATTTCTATTTATATAATTATATTCGCTATATATATATAATTATGTTTTTATATGTTTTCTCTAAATAGTATTCCGCAACTCTTCGATTTTACCTTCTAAATCTGTAATTTTATCAATTAGCTCTTTAATATTTATTTTACATTGTTTTTTTTCTAAAGTACTTAAATATTCGAGAACTCTTAACAATGCTTCATTTTGGCGCTCCTTTATTTGTAATTTATTTTTTAAGTCTAAATTACGCTGTTCTACAATTTTTAAAAGGTCTTTTTTATAACTTGTATCTTTTTGCGGTATAAATTGCTTTAATTTTTTATATTGGTCAATAGCACTTTTTTCATAATCATCAGACTCTGCTAATAGTGAGGCTATTTCTTTATCATACTTAGCAATAGAACTTCCAAAACTAAGAGCCATATAAATTATATATAGATGATTTTTTTATTACAAAAATATAGCTAAAATATAAATTACTAAAATATTAATATAAAAATTTAAAAATTTAAAAATTTAAAAATTTAAAAATTAAATAAAAATTAAATAAAAATTAAATAAAAATTAAATAAAAATTAAATAAAAATTAAATAAAAAATTATAAAAAAATTAAAAATAACATTTATTAAAATTATATAAAAATATAGACATATATTATTTAGAATGAATAAGAATAGCGTGGAGCCTCTATTACAAGAAGACGTTAATCGTTATGTTATGTTTCCAATTAAGGACCAAGACATCTGGAAAATGTATAAAAAACAAGAAGATTTGTTTTGGAGAGCAGAAGAAATTGACCTTTCAAAAGACAATAAAGATTGGGAGACGTTAAATGATGACGAAAAACATTTTGTATCTATGATTTTAGCATTTTTCGCTGCCAGTGACGGAATTGTCTTAGAAAATTTAGGCGTGCGTTTTATGGGCGAAGTTCAGTTAAGTGAGGCGCGAGCATTTTACGGACTGCAAATTGCTATGGAAAATATTCATTCTATTACATATTCTACATTAATTGATACATACATTAAAGATAAAGAGCAAAAGCACAAATTATTTAATGCGCTAAATGAATATGACTGCATTAAGAAGAAAGGTCAATGGGCTATAAAGTGGATTAATGATAAGAAGTCCAATTTTGCTACTCGCCTTGTTGCGTTTGCTTGCATTGAAGGTATATTTTTCTCAGGAGCATTTTGCGCTATTTATTGGTTGAAAAAGCGCGGTCTAATGCCTGGATTAACCTTTTCAAATGAGCTAATTTCGCGCGATGAAGCATTACATACCGAATTTGCTGTATTATTACATAGCAAATTAGAAAAGCCACTTAAAAAGCAAAAAATTCACGAAATCATTAGCGAAGCTGTAGCTATTGAGCTCGAATTCATTAACGATTCGCTTCCATGCAGATTAATTGGTATGAACCAAGTATTAATGAAACAATATATTGAATTTGTTGCTGACCGGTTAAGTGTTCAATTAGGAGGCGACAAAATTTATGAAAGCAAAAATCCGTTTGATTGGATGGAAAACATCAGCATTGAAACAAAAACCAACTTTTTCGAAGACCGAGTAAGTGAGTATTCGCTTACAACTAAAAATGCTAAATTAAACACTTTCGAATTTGGCGATGACTTTTAATTTTTGCGCTTTTTCTTTATATTGTTTTTATTATATGTTTTTTTGCTCCTGAACGTTCAGGACCAAAAAACACAATTAAGTATGAGCAAAGTGTATATATTTTTGCAACCGTACGTACGGTAGCAAAACTATATTAAAATACAACTAGTAATTAATTTACTAAAACATAATAAGCATTATTAATTAAAGTATTATTTTTGATTGCTCTGCTCATTTTAGCTGGAGAGAAATCTTCGTGAATTGCTGCTTTTGCTATTGTAGTCCAATTATTTAATATAGTTTTGGTGCTAGCGTCTATTTTTTGAACTTTTTTACCACTAGTCGCAATTTGGTGATCTCTAGCTTCCTGATAATAGTCATTTTTTAAACTAATACCGTAATAACCCTCAAATGTTGCATTTATATTATGTAGGCGGATCGGCCCACCGAGAATATATTGACAATTTTTTAAATAATTTTTAACATCTTTGTCCTCGTTATTATTGATTAATAAACTATTATTCTTTTTATAATTTATGAATTCTTCTACAATTTTATTAGTTGAAGCGCGACCTTCGGGAGAGAAAATGCAACTTTCAAAAATAAAATTTTCTACTTCATTTGAACTACTGCTTTTTTTATATACAATGTCTTTTAGCTTTATTCCTTTAAATCCATGAACAACTTGATTCTTATTTTGACCGCTAATTCGACATGCTAAAAATCGTGTTCTCATATATGTATTAAACATGCTAAATACATGTTTTGTAGGTTTCTCTCTATTATAAATACGAAATTGCCCTACAATAGTTGTTGAAGCTACATCTACATCTTTATGAAGAAAACAACACTCATCAATAAATTTATCAAACTTATTTTTAAGTTCAACACTTATTATATTAGTTTCATCATTATTTACATTAATGGTTTCATCGTTATTTATATTGCTGGTTTCATTAACATTTTCATAATTATTTGTAATAGATGCAAAAAGTTGCTCTAATTTTTCATTTTTTTCTATATATTCATTATTAAGGACCTTCAATTTTTCATTTTCATCACTTAATTGCTCTAATGTTGCTTTATATTTTTGATTTTCTTCTACTAAAATATTAAATTTTTCAATACTATATGATTTTTCAGAAATAATATTTTTAATATATCTCGAGAGACAAGGAATTGTAAAGTTAGTTTCATCATATGCTAATATTTCGTTTTTATTTTTTCCATCTACTTCAATAGTTCGTAAATGTTTTTTAATTTTAGAGCTTGTTTTAATAGCATTCTCAATTTCTTGTCTATTATGAACTTTAAAAGCATCGCGAAGAATAAAATTATCATAAGTTTTATGATGGTATTGCAGTCGCACAGAGAGATTGTTGCTATGTCCAAATTTTATTAGTTTCTCTCCTTCAGCGTTTGAATTATCAATAGTTCCAAAATAAATACATTCACAATTTACAGGAAATTGTGAAACTAGAGTTTTTTCAATTGCTTTTAATTTATCTTGAATAGCATTTGTAATAAGCTTTTCTTTTGTAATAAGCTCATTATCTTTTATTAGTAATTTATTTTTCATTTCTAATGCTTCTTCTTCTAATACTTCATTGATTAATTCTTCTAACTTAATATAGTATTCGTGTATTTCATCTGCTTTTTTTGTTTGTGCCTTTAAACATAATGATTTAAAGGTCTTAATATTTAAAAAAAATTTTTGAATATTGTGACCACCACGGCCTGTGTTTTTTGCTCCTCCGCATGGAGGAGCAAAAATCTTATAATCTTTGTTTAATACAAAAAAATTTTCTAACAACCTAATGCCATTAAATTTTTTATTAAACCCCAACCACTGCCAAATAGCATCTAGATCTACAATAAAATCTGCAGTTTTATCATAATTTAAATAAGTATAAAAGTTAGATATAAATAATTGTTGCTCCATTTCTGTGAAGTTAGCTTTTACTTTTTCTAATAATTTATTATTATTGTTAGCATTTAGCTTGGTAATAGGGTTATTTGTTATTAAATTAACAATGTCGAGAGAAGTCATATTTATATTATAATAATGTATTTAGTCTTTAAATCGTTGTTGTTGTTTATATAATTTAGAAACAAAAATCTAGAAGCAACGCCTTACCATTTAGTTTTGCGCACATTAATTTTGGGGCCTTTCTTTTTATCTCTCGAATTAGGGTCATACATCTCTTCGTCGTCATCGGAGTCCATATTTTTACTGATTTCCCAGAATTCTTTTGAGCCGAGTTTGAATGTTTTATGATGTTCGGCTTTATACCAGAATATTTGGTCATGTAATTTATTCGATTTGGCATTATTATTGATCACTAAACACTCATAATTTTCTGTGCACTGGTCCATTACCTGACAAAAACTCTCAAAGGTTGGAAACATACCTGCATAGTTTTCATAAATACGCCGCCTATTTGCTATATATGGCTCGCGCAATATAAAAACGTAGTCGATATTCGTGCGCAAATTTGGAGGAATACCTAAAGGATATTGCATGGTTATCACCAACATCACTTTCCAGTGCCGACCATTCATAAATAGGAGACGCATCATCTTATCTTTTGTCCAGCTTCCATCATATAAGCAATCATCTAATATAACAAATGCTCGTGGGTCAATATTCGATTTTTTATAGACTTCGACTTCTTTTTTTATCTGCTTCATTACCGTCTTTTGTCTTTTCAATATGTTTTCAATAATAGCGGTATTATATTCATCGTGAATAAATAATTTAGGAACATGCTCAGCATAAAAACCGTTACCTGCTTCTGTTCCGCTGATTACTGTCCCTATTGGAATATCTTGATGATAATATAGCAAATCTCGCACTAAATAGGTTTTACCGGTATCACGACGTCCTATTAACACAATAACGGGGCCTTTATTTTCGTCTGGTCTAAAACTTATAGATTTAATGTCAAATTTTTTTAATTCTAATGTCATTACTAAACAACTTTATATTTATTAGCTATATTTAATAGTTTGCTATTTAAACTTAATAATTTGCTATTAAAACTATATTTAATATATTTATTTGTGTTATAAATTAAAAAAATAAGTATTTGTTATTTATTAAATGGAATTAAACTATAGGAAAAATAACAATAAACAGCTTTTTGAGAACTTTAATAATAGTGATTTTTTAGATATAGAGAATTCGCAAAATTATTTTCCATTATATAATACTTTTTTTAGCTTAAATAGCTCTAATTATAATGCTATAAACTTGAATAATAAGTATAAATTAGAAGAAATTTTAGAAAAAATAAATTATAATAAATTTTTAGCAACAATTACAGATATATGCAATAACAAATTTAACAAAGAAGTATTTGTAAAATATAGCCCTCTTGTCGACCCTGTTAAATATATGATAGGAAAGTATGAAAATAACTATAATATTTTAGAATTACCTAAATTCATAGATGACTTAAACTCTGAATCCGAATCCGAATATTGTGCTACTTATAAAAAAATATTAGACCCAAATAATTCAGCATATATTGATGGATTTTTCTCATTTTTATCAAGCTGTTTATTAAATAATTATAATTTTTATAATGGTTTAGACTATTATGGTGCTTTTTTAGGAATAAAAAACAAATTTAGATATAATGTTACAGAAGATTTAGAATATTTAGATGAGTCAGACTATTTTCATAAGCACAAAAATAGTTTATTCATTTTTGATGATAATGAAAAAATAGCCAATTTATTTAACAATACTAAGAAAAATAAGAAACCTTTAGTGCTAGACAGCGTGGTTTGTGACAATGATTTAGATTTAGATTTAGCTATTAGCGAACTAGGTATTAGCGAACTAAGTATTAGCTCAAACGATAAAGTTAGTGTACAAGAAACACACAATACTAATTTAGAGCTAACCTTAACCTATGAAAATTTAGATATTTTAGAAAATAATGACCCAGTAAATACTAATGCTAATAGCAAGACTAATACAGGAATTAATACTACAAATAGTTCAGAAACATGCTCTTCAAGGTCTTCAAATACTGATTTAACTAATTCGGAAAACAATGATTCAAACGACGACGACAACGACGATGACGAAAGTAGCGAATCGAGCTTTAATAGTGAGGAAATATTTTGCACAATAGATAAAATACCTGTTGAAATGATAATATTAGAATGTTGCGAAAATACTTTAGATGATTATATAGTAAATAATAAAATAAAAGACAATGAATGGGAGTCTATAATATTACAAATATTATTTACATTAATTACATATCAAAAAGTGTTCGAATTTACACATAATGATTTGCATACAAACAATATTGTATATGTAAATACTCCTAAAAAATTTTTATATTACAAATATAACAACGCACACTATAAAGTCCCTACTTTTGGTAAAATATACAAAATAATTGATTTTGGAAGAGCCATTTACAAATTCAAAAACAAATTTATATGCAGTGATAGCTATTCTGAGTCGGGTGACGCAACTACTCAATATAATTGTGAGCCTTATTTAAATAAAGCTAAACCCATTATTGGTCCTAATAGCAGTTTCGATTTATGCAGGCTTGGTTGCAGTTTATTTGACTATTTTATTGACGATTTAGATGACATTAGAAAATTAAAGTCGCCTATTAAAAAGATTATAATAGAATGGGTTTTTGACGATAATAATAAAAATATACTCTATAAAAATAACGGGTCTGAGAGATATCCCGACTTCAAATTATATAAAATGATTGCGCGCTCAGTTCATAGGCATACGCCGCAAAATGTATTGCTTAAGCCCACCTTCGATGCTTACAAAATAGCAAAGAAGAATATTAACAATGTTCAAGAAATATTTAATATTGATAATTTACCTGTATTGGCGTAAAACCGCTGTTTGGGGGTTCTAACTTAATATTGGTGCAATTCTCTTTATATTATAATTTTATATATTATATATTATATATTATATATTATATATTATAATATTATATATTATAAAACTCAAAAAAAAGCGTTATAATATTATATATTATAAAACTCAAAAAAAAGCGTTATAATATATAAAAAAAAGGACTTAAAAAGGCGAGCTAAAAGTCAGGGCTATTTGTAAAAGCTGATAGTGTTTCTTTAGAACCACCTGTCATATGAGAAAACTTGAATTTTTCTAATAAGAACATAGTAATAGCTCCAGCTAAAAATACTACAAGACCATCTTTAGTTATTAATTTTACTGATCTATCATCCTTTGTTATGAATTTAGTATCTATAATCTTAAATATCACATACATAATACTTATTGATAATGTAGGCACTATAAAATTCATTTATTCTATAAATATAAATGAATTTTATAAATATAACGAATTAATCAATAAAAAACTTTTTATTTTTGGAAAGCTTTTCTTAAAAGCTTTTTTTTGTGAAACTTTTTTTTTAAAAAAGTTTCTTTTTATTTTTGGAAAGCTTTTTCTAAAAGCTTTATTTTAGCTCTTCTATATCTAAAGCTATACTTTCAGTATCACTTATTTCAGTATTCAAATTCAATACATCTAAATCTAATTTATCAGGGTCTTCATTCAAATTTTGAACGTCGAGCTCAAATTGTGATTGTACTTTTTTATCTATTTTAAGTTTATAATTATTATCTGTGTCTGGCTCTGTTTCTGTTTCCGACTCTGAGCCTAATTCACTAGTAGTATCATTAATAGTGGTCGAAATGCTGTCTAACTTTTTAATAGTGCTATGCGCCTCTAATACATTAACATCATTCAAATCCTTATTTGCATTTAAAATAGTATTCTTCAAATTAGCCTTGCTTTCTTCTCTCAATTTTTCCGCTGTTTCTTGCTTAATTTTCTCTAACTCCTTCTTTTCTTTTGCTTTCTTGTTTTTTTCTAGTGCCTCCTTATCAACTATTACTTCCTTTTTCTCCTCTACTTCAACATCTGTTTCCAGCGTCTCATCTAAATACATTTGCAATATATGTTCAATCGGTATACTCTCTCTAATTGTATTTAATATACACTCCTTAATCAATAATTCTAGTTCTCTATTGTTTTTTTGAACTTGCAGGGGCTTTATATTCTTTTCAAATAAATATATATTTACATACACCTTACGCGCAACATTGATATATGTCTTGTGTATAAATTTATGAAGGTCAGGTATATCAATATTTATTTTTTTCTGCTTTAAACCCACACGAGTAGAGGTTAGCGACTTCAATTGTGTAATATGAACACACGTTATCAAATCCTCTAAATAATTGCATGCGCTCGATGTAATTATACGCTGTTTCTCATTTTCAACAATTTCAGAACTCCATTTTGGAATATTGTTTAAAAAATTTTGAAATGTCATTAAATATTTCGTTTCTTCGCTGTTTTCTAAACATACATCATAGGCTTCTGTAAATATTGATCTTAAACCCTCGATTATGCACGGCGTTAATGTATTTGTTAACCGTGCACACCACTCATTTTTAGATTCAATTATTGTTGAAAGATTAAAATCGTCCATTTTTATAATTTAAAATTTTATTTTAAATAATTAATTTTAACTAAAATAATAGTTAATTAGAAATTAGAAATTATAAATTAGAAATTAGAAATTAGAAATTAGAAATTAGAAATTAGAAATTAGAAATTAGAAATTAGAAATTAGAAATTAGAAATTAGAATTTAATGTTGAAAAATCAATAACTAGTGGATTGCTATAAAAATATAATATAATATATATTAAATATTCCTCTACACGTATTTCTCTCTTGTATATATTAAAAAAAAACAAAAATTTGTAATAATCTGTCTTAAAATTAGACTTAGCTGTAAAATAATCTAGCAAATTATTTGCACTTAAGCCTTTATTATATATTAATGAACTGTGCTCTAATAATAAAACATTTTTCTTATAATCATTGTCTTTAGCGTACTCATTTTTTAATGTTTCTAGCTTACTATCTAAATTTTTTATAATTAATGAAAGCTTATTATTGATCTTATTACTATTGCTATTACTATTGCTTTTCAATGATTTATTAATAATATCCATATTTCTGTCATTACAATATATTTCGCTAAATCTTGATAATATTGGCTTTATTATTTTAGACTTATTTGCAGTTACTATAAAAAATTTAGTATGATTATATATTTCTATTGACCGGCGCAATGCCGACTGAGCATCGAGTGTTAAACTATCGGCATTTAATAAAATTATTGATTTGAAATTAGTAATGTTTTTATGAGTAATTGTATTAGCAAAAAAACGCAAATTTTCTCGAATAAATTTAATATTGCCTTTGCCTAAGCTACAGTTTAAAATTAACGTATTATTTTCTATATTTTCATTTGTCTTATATATATAAATTAATAATTGCTCAAGTAATGTTTTCTTACCTACTAAATTGTTTCCATATAATAATAAATTAGGTAAACTGTCATTATCATATAACTCTCTCAATTTTTGTAACATTATTTAAAAATACTCAAAAAATATTTAAATCAAAATAAAGTATTTAACATATATATTATGTAACATATATACGTCTATTTAACATATATATATACAATGCTCATTCTACTTTTTTTAGTATGCAACTTTTTAAATCTCTCAAATTATTTATTAACTACTAATAAAAATAATATAATTCGAGTTATTAGTAAAGAACTTCATAATAATAACAACATTATTATTAATTATGAAAGTCGCATTAAATCAAGAGAGCGTATTATAAAAAAAATACAAAAGTATAAGGTTCCTTATGATATATATGGACTAAGAATTATTTATAATGACACTAATAATATTTATAATAGTCAATTTGCATATACTATTAAAACTATATTAATATCTAATTTTAACACATTAGATTATTTATATGATGACTATATTGCTAGTCCAAAAATTAATAATTATCAAAGCCTACATATATATATATTAACAAATATATTAATTGAAATTCAAGTAAGAAATAGCTTTATGCATAATGTTGCTACAAATGGCTCGGCTTCAAATTATTACTATTAATATTTAGCGTTAATTAGAATTATTTAGCATTATTTAGCATTATTTAGTGTTATTTAGCATTAATTAATTAATTAATTAATTAATTAATTAATTAATTTAAAATTTATAATATTAGCATAAATTATAAAAATATGGCAGATTTAATTTTTAATAGGTCTGATGACAGATATATTTTTACAGGTTCTAGACTACGCGCAGGAACAGTTAATAATAGATTAAGATTGTCAACTGCTAACAATGAGTCAATTATTGATTTATGTAGTAATGGCATGGTTGATATAAGCGCATCTTCTGTCCTTATTAACGGATTAAGAGTTGTTACTAGTTCAAGCGGTGCCACAACAACACTTACTGGATTACAACTATCCCAAAATTTAGATGTTAGCGGAATAATAAGATCTGACGGTGGAATTCAAATTGGGTCAGGATTACGCGGTGGTACTATAACTAATTCTAGCACCAATTATGAAATTGTTATTGATCCATTTGGTATAGATGGCTCAAATAACACTACACAAGATGCTTCCGGTCAAGTTGTAATTATGGGTGATTTAGTTGTTCGTGGTAACGTATCAAACCTTACAGGATTACAACTTGCCAATAATTTAGATGTAAGCGGCTTAATAAGATCTGATGGTGGAATTCAAATTGGGTCAGGAGTTTTTGGTGGTACTATTACTAAATCTAGCAATGCTTATGAAATTATTATTGATCCATTTGGTGTTGATGGTTCAAATAGCACTACACAAGATGCCTCTGGGCAAGTTGTAATTATGGGTGATTTAGTTGTTCGTGGTAATACTACAACAGTTTATTCTACTCAAGTTGACATTAGTGATGTCTTATTAACTCTTGCTTCTGGTTCAACAAGTTCATTAAAGTCTAATAACGCAGGTATTCAATTAGGTGATGGATATGCATCATTGTTATATGATACTACTGCTAATAGATGGAAAACTAATATTGGAGTAAATATTAGCGGTGGTTTAACAGTTGATAACAATAAATTAATTGCTAATGCAGGTATTGATTTTTCGGCAAATGTACTACCATCAAATAATTTTTCACAACATCCTGTTACATGGAACACCTTTGCTTTAAAAACAACCGGTCTTTTAACAGGTATTGGTGATGTAAGCAATAGTTGGGTTGATGCTAGTGGCTATTTTATTCAAAAAGTTGTATTAAGCCGTAATTCATTTATTAAAATAGAATTTAAAGTTAACTATATTTCTTCTCCAGAAGCAGATCAAACATTAAGTTTTAGAACATTAAAGAGTATAAATAGTACAACTGGTCTTGATGGTAGCTATAATACAACTGTATTTACTGATCTAAGTCTTGGTTCAAATATGGGTGTTACATTTAATAATGTGTATTATGGAAGCTTTATAGATGATTTAGCAAATGCGATACTAACTAATGAAACAGTGTCTTATAAACTACAGTTTAGAAGAGATTGCCCATCAAATGATACTATATCTACTCCATTCGGTATTGTAGCATCATCAGGTAATTATATTTCATTACAAGAACTTTATGAACCCAATCCTTAATTAAATTTATAAACATATTAATAACATATTAATAACATATTTGTATTAATATATATAAAAATATATATTAATGTTATAATAGTTTAATGACAACAAGTAACATTACTTCTGGAACAGATTTTATAGGTAAAACTTTAATTATTGGTTCAACTGGTACTAGTAACTCCGACTATGCAAGAGTTGTTGAATTTAATAATAATACAACAGGCACTTATTTAGGCGTCATGTTTTCTGCTACAAATAAACAACCTTGGTTTACTTTTAGACCTCTTGGTCAGACATATACTGAACCTGTAATGCCTTGGATTTCATATATCAATGTATATTATATATATGTATTTAGTTTTGTATCAGATATTCAAGTTAAATATAATATTTATGAATATAATGGCGCTTCTACTATTATTAGTAAAGGTACTATAGGTACATATACTGCCGCTAGCGCTTTTTTACAAAATTTAACTCAGTTTTGGTTAGGAAGAAATGTATGGAATAATGATTTTTATAGCGGTACATATTCTAAAGTAGCTTTATACAATGGTGATTTATTAGCTCTAAGTGAGGCAAATATACTTTCAACTTTATTAACATTAGTAACCTCAACACAAACAAATATTATTAATAATGCTACCACATATACATTTAGAGCGTTAGGAACAAATTTTTTAGGTGTAGTTGTTAATATTTTAAATTATAATACTACAACAGGATCTACTGTAACAACTTCAGCTATTACATTAAATGGTACTGATAGTACTAGTGGTGGTTATTTAAATATAATAGGTTCATATTTAGAACCACCACCCAATATACCTACAAATATACCTACAAGTGAATTAGGTTCAATATATGCAACAACTATTTCATCTAAAAAATATATTGTTATTGCTAGTCAAAATATAGAATTAAGTGGAAATGTTATTATAAAAAATGATGCTACTCTTTCAAGTGGCTTATTAAATACTAATTCACTAATTCCTAATGTAACCAACAGTGCAAGTTTAGGAAGCACTGGCAAAATATGGAGCAATGCTTATATTAACGATGTAAGTATAAATAACAATTTACAAGTAACAGGAAATGTATATATTAATGGAAATTTAGAAGCATCAAATATATATACTAAAAGTCAATTTGACAATTCATATGCTAATGTATATACTAGAAGAGCAATTGATTTATCATTTGCTAATGTATATACTAGAGGTTATATTGATCAATCATTTGCTAATGTATATACTAGAGGTTATATTGATCAATCATTTGCTAATGTATATACACGAGGAATAATTGATCAATCATTTCAAAATGTATATACTAGAACACAAGTTGATTTATCATTTGCAAATGTGTATACTAGAGGAATAATTGATCAATCATTTCAAAATGTATATACTAGAGGTGCAATTGATCAATCATTTGCTAATGTATATACCAGAGGACAAATTGATAATTCATTTGCTAATGTATATACTATAAGCCGTGTAGATTTATCATTTGCTAATGTATATACTAGAGGACGCATTGATCAATCATTTGCTAATGTATATACTAAAAGTCAAGTTGATGCTTCATTTGTAACCAAGAGTTTATTTGAATTATCATATAATGCATTAGTAGCAATTCGCGGAACTGCAAGTGGAAGTGGAGGAACTTCCGTTAACTCTAATATAATTCCTTCTTCAACAAATAGTTATGACTTAGGTAGCACTACTAAATATTGGAATAATGCATATATTAACAATTTAAGAGTGTCAAATAGAGTTTATCAAGAAATTAGTGGTGATATAAGTTGGAGCGCGGTTAATGGATACTATGGATTAGCAAAAGATGCTTATCCTGGTTTAAATCCTTATTCAAGTGGAGACTTGGCAGTTAGTAGTTGGAGACGTATTACTACTAATAGCACAGTATCAAACTCACAATGGAATGATGTTTGCTGGTGTCCAGAACTAAGATTATTTGTTGCAGTTGGTGTAAAAAACACAGGTTCAAGCGCTGTAATTACATCAAATGATGGAATAACTTGGACCCCTGCGACTATTACAGATACTTCTATAACATCTACGCAATGGCAAACAATTTGTTGGTCTCCGCAACTTAGATTATTTGTTGCAGGTGGGGCATACTCAGATTTAAAATTAATGTATTCAACCAATGGTACCAGTTGGAACCCACTACCAAATTCTGGTGTAGGTACAAATATTCTTCATATGTGTTGGTCTCCAGAACTTAGCTTATTTGTTGCTATCACTATTGGAGGTCCTCGTGTAGCAACTTCAAGCAATGGTTATAATTGGACTGAAAGATATCTATCGTATCCATTAAATCAATCAAATTGGGAAGCTGTATGTTGGTCTCCTGAACTTGGATTATTTGTTGCTGTTGCCTATAATGAAATTAAAGTAATGATTTCAAGAAATGGTATTGACTGGACACGTGTCGATATTGATGCCTCAGTATTTGGCGGGCAGTGGACTAGTATTACTTGGTCTTCTCAACTTGGAATATTTGTTGCTGTATCTAAATTTACTGGCGGAACCTCAGCACGAGTAATGACATCTAGAGATGCTATTACATGGGTACTAAGTTCTGATATACCTGAATCGGCAGCACATACATGGAGTTCTGTTTGTTGGTCACCAGAACTTAAAATATTTATTGGCACCCTTAATTATGCTTGGAGCGGTAGTTATCGAATATTGACTTCGGTTAATGGTATTAATTGGAAATTTATTCCTGTTGGAACTCCGACAATAAGTGATGTTGTTAGAAAGGTTAAGTGGTCTCCTGAACTTGGACTATTTATTGCTTTAGGAGATGGTGCTGGTAGTAATCAAATAAATATTTCATCATTAAAAGGTCGTCCTCCAACAAGTTATAATGTGTTTGATAGCAGTTTTAATAGTATTGATGAAACAGGTAAATGGACTTTTCAAAATATGGCTGTAACAACTCTTAATGTAACTGGAACATTTACAAACAGTTCTGATGATAGGTTAAAGCATAATGAAGTTATAATTACTAACGGATTAGACGTCATTGATAGATTAAATCCAAAGTTTTATCAAAAAACGCAAGTTATGTTAGACGCTAGTTATAATGGCGATTTAAGCGGACATGCTTGGACTTATGAAGCCGGTTTAATTGCGCAAGAGTTATTACAAATTCCTGATCTAAGCTTTGCTGTATGTGGTGGTGATTATTATCACGAAAGTTACAATTATTATGACACAAGCATCAATTATTATGATACAAGCAGTAATTATATTAATAGAGCTAATTATGACATAAGCTACAATTTAATAACACAACCTTATAGTCTAAATTATAACTCGATTTATGTATATGTATTTGCTGCTATTAAAGAATTACATGCAAAAGTAAAAGCTCAAGAAACGGCTATATATAATCGACAAGCAATTATAAATAATTGTATTACAAGAATAGAAACATTAGAACAACGTAATCAAGTGTAATAATTAATTAGTATAAATAATATAATTAGTATAATTAGTATAATTAGTATAATTAGTATAATTAGTATATATATTTATATAAAAATATATATTAATGTTATAATAGTTTATGAGTTCTATATATGCTACAACTATTTCATCTGAAAAATATATCATAATTAATAGCCAAAATATAGAATTGAGTGGAAATGTTATTATGAAAAACAATGTTACTATTAGTAATGGATTACTAAATACTAATTCAATAGTTCCTAATGTAACCAATAGTGCAAGTTTAGGGAGCACTAGCAATAGGTGGAGCAACGCTTATATTAACGATGTAAGTGTTAATAACAATTTACAAGTAACAGGAAATGTAAAAATTAGTGGAAATTTAGATGTTTCTAACATATATACTAAAAATTACATCGATAATTCATTTGCAAATGTATATACTAGAACACATATTGATACTTCATTTGCAAATGTATATACTAGAAATCAGATTGATCAATCATTTCAAAATGTATATACACGAGATTATATTGATCAATCATTTTCTAATGTATATACTAGAGGTCACATAGATCAATCATTTTCTAATGTATATACTAGAGGAGTAATTGATACTTCATTTCAAAATGTATATACTAGAATACAATTTGACAATTCATATGCTAATGTATACACTATAAAACAATTTGACAATTCATTTGCAAATGTATATACTAGAGGACGCGTTGATCAATCATTTGCTAATGTATATACTAGAGGATATATAGATCAATCATTTGCTAATGTATATACTAGAGGACGCATTGATCAATCATTTGCTAATGTATATACTAGAATACAAGTAGACAATTCATTTGCATATAAGCACGTATTTGATGCTTCATATAATGCATTAGCTATAGGAGGCAGTAGTGGAAGCACATCATCTATTGATCTATCATTAGTATCAAGTAATATAATTCCTTTAACAACAAATAATGTTAATTTAGGTAGCACGTCTAAATATTGGAATAATTCATATATTAACAATTTAAGACTGTCTAATAGAGGTTATCAAGAAATTAGTGGTGATATAAGTTGGAATGCTGTAAATGGATATTATGGACTAGCAAAAGATGCTTATCCGAGTTTAAATCCGTTGTCAAGTGGAGACTTGGCAGTTAGTAGTTGGACAGGAAGAGTATCATCAAATGAAAGCAATACTTGGCGTAATGTATGTTGGTCGCCAGAGCGTAGAATATTTGTTGCTGTTGCTGACCAAGGAAGTAATAAGGTAATGACTTCGTCAAATGGAATAACTTGGACAGGGCGAACATCATCAAATGAAAGCAATTTTTGGGTTAGTGTTTGTTGGTCGCCACAACTAATGTTATTTGTAGCTGTAGCTTATATTGGATCAAATAGGGTAATGACTTCGCCAGATGGAATAACTTGGACTGGAAGAGCATCAGCAAATGAATCCAATGGTTGGCATTCTGTTTGTTGGTCGGCAGAACTCGGAGTATTTGTTGCTGTTGCTTATGCTGGATCAAATAGAACGATGATTTCACGCGATGGAACAAATTGGACATTGAATGTATCAGCAGGTGAAAGCAATTCTTGGTATGGTGTTTGTTGGTCGCCACAACTAAGATTATTTGTTGCTGTAGCTGAAGGTGGAAGTAATAAAATTATGACTTCACCAAATGGAATATCTTGGACGGCAATAACAACAGCACCAACAAGTGGCTGGACTGGTATTTGTTGGTCGCCGGAACTAGGATTATTTGTTGCTGTAGCTTTTAATGGAAGTAATAGAGTAACGACTTCAACTGATGGAATAACATGGATTGCTAGGTTGTCAGCCAATGAAGGTGCTGAATGGTTTAGCGTTTGTTGGTCGCCACAACTAGAATTATTTGCTGCTGTATCTTTTACTGGAATAGTAATGACCTCGCATAATGGAATAAATTGGACAACAAGAACAGCACCAGCAAGTGGTGGTTCTGGTATATGTTGGTCACCAGAACTTGGAATATTTGCTGCTGTAGCTTGGAGTGGAGGAAATAGAGTATTAACTTCTTCATTAAAAGGTCGTCCTCCAACAAGTTATAATGTCTTTGATAGCAGTTTTAATAGCATTGATGAAACAGGTAAATGGGCTTTTCAAAATATGGCTGTAACAACTCTTAATGTAACTGGAACATTTACAAACAGTTCTGATGATAGGTTAAAGCATAATGAAGTTATAATTACTAACGGATTAGAAATTGTTGAACAACTAACTCCAAAGTTTTATCAAAAAACTCAAGACATGTTAGATGCTAGTTATAATGGAGATTTAAGCGGACATGATTGGACTTATGAGGCAGGTTTAATTGCGCAAGAAGTATTACAAATTCCTGATCTAAGCTTTGTTGTAAGCGGTGGTGATTATTATCAAGAAAGTTATTTTTTAAAGAACCAAAGTAACGATATAAGCAATGCTAATTATTATGATATAAGCGCAAATTATTATGACATAAGCACGAATTATGACATAAGCTACAATTTAATAAAGCAACCTTATAGTCTAAATTATAATTCAGTTTTTGTTTATGGAGTTGCTGCTATTAAAGAATTACATACAAAAGTAAAGGCACAAGAAACAAATGTTTTAGATGAGCAATTAAATAATCTAATAACAAGAATTGAAACAATGGAAACAGCATCCATTAGTCCCCAACAGTAAAGCTAATATTATACTATTATAAATGTTAAAATGGTTTAGTAATATATTAGTATTAATATATATATAAAAAATATATATTAATGTTATAATAGTTTATGGGTTCAAACATTTTAGGTTCAATATATACAACAACTATTTCAGCTGAAAAATATATTATTATTACTAGTCAAAATATAGAATTAAGTGGAAATGTTATTATTAGTAATGGATTACTTAATACTAATTCGCTAATTCCTAATGTAACCAATAGTGCAAGTTTAGGAAGCACTGGCAATATATGGAGCAATGCTTATATTAACGATTTAAGCGTTAATAACAATTTACAAGTAACAGGAAATGTATATATTAGTGGAAATTTGGAAGCTTCAAATATATATACTAAAAGTCAATTTGACAATTCATATGCTAATGTATATACTAGAAGAGCAATTGATTTATCATTTGCTAATGTATATACACGAGGTTATATTGATCAATCATTTGCTAATGTATATACACGAGGAATAATTGATCAATCATTTGCTAATGTATATACTAGAGGTTATATTGATACTTCATTTCAAAATGTGTATACTAGAAGACAAGTTGATACTTCATTTGCTAATGTATATACTAGAGGTGCAATTGATCAATCATTTGCTAATGTATATACCAGAGGACAAATTGATAATTCATTTGCTAATGTATATACTAGAGGATATATAGATCAATCATTTGCTAATGTATATACTAGAGAGTACCTAGATCAATCATTTGCTAATGTATATACTAGAGGAGTAATAGATACTTCTTTTGCTAATATATATACTAGAATACAAGTAGATAATTCATTTGTTACTAAACGTGTTGTTGAATTATCATTAAATGCATTACCAGCAAGTAGTGGAGGAGGAAGCAGTTCTTCAATAGTTCTTACTTCCATTTCAAATGATTTAGTCCCTTTAACAACTAATACTTATAGTTTAGGTAGCACTACTAAATTTTGGAACAATGCATACATTAACAATTTAAGAGCATCAAATAGAGTGTATCAAGAAATTAGTGGAGATATAAGTTGGACCGCAGTTAATGGATATTATGGATTAGCAAAAGATGCTTATCCGGGCTTAAATCCGCTATCGAGTGGAGTTAAAGCAGTTCAAACTTGGAACGTTATATCTTCTCCATTAGGATCTAATTTTGATTTTTATAGAAATTGTTGGTCTCCTGAACTTAGAATATTTGTATTTATTTATGGATCTTCAATAGCTATTTCAAGTAATGGCACATCGTGGTCATTAATAGCAAATAATCTTCCAAATACAGATTCATATTGGACTAATATTTGTTGGTCTCCACAACTTAAAATATTTCTCGCTTGTGCTTTCAATCATGATACAACAAAAGTATCATTAATGCGCTCATCAAATGGTGTAATATGGAGTGATTCAACTTTTACTCATTCGCCCGCAAGTCAAGCCACCGCTCATGCTTGGCAGGATGTTTGTTGGTCACCGGAATTAGGAATATTTGTTGCTGTTGGTATGAGTAGGACAGGGCACCCAAGCAATCTACAAGCTGCTTATATAGCCAGTTCGTCCGATGGAATTAATTGGCAACCATTATATCTAGGATATACAATAGAATTAAGAGCAGTTTGTTGGTCTCCACAACTAAGAATATTTGTTGCTGTTGGTAATAGTGTAATTTTATATTCGATAAATGGTATAACATGGATTAATCCAGGTCTAAACGTAAATTACTTATATAGAAGATATCATGATATTTGTTGGTCTCCTGAACTTGGAATATTTGTAGTTTGTGATGAAACACAAAATATTCCATTAAATTATTCAAGAAATGGTATTAAGTGGTTAAGTGCTAATATTCCAACATCCCTTATTTATATTTATCCTATATGTATTGTATGGTCACCACAACTTGGTATATTTTTTGTTACTTGTAATGATAACTTTCAATTAATTTCAAAAGATGGTATAAATTGGGAAGCTATAGCTATTTCTTCTATGGTAGGCTCGCCTGTAAACTGGTTTTCTTGGTCTCCTGAACTTGGAATATTTTGTGGAGGCAGCGGTTATAATGTATTAATAAGTTCCTTAAAAGGTCGTCCTCCAACAAGTTATAATGTGTTTGATAATAGTGCTACTGTTGTTAGTGGAGGTACAACAGGGACAGGTGGCACAATAACTACAAGCGGATCATTTACTATACATAGTTTTACAACTGTTGGAACATCTGCTTTCGTTCCTGCATTTAATGGTTCAGTTGAGGTTTTAATTGTTGGAGGTGGTGGAGGTGGTGGTTCAAATCTTGGTGGTGGTGGTGGTGGTGGTGGTGTTATTTGGATACCTGCTACAAATGTTATAAGTGGAACAAGTTATAATGTTGTTGTGGGAGATGGAGGGAATTCAAACACCAATGGTCAAAACAGCACTGCTTTTGGCGCAACCGCAGCCGGAGGTGGAAAAGGAGGCGTATATCAGGGAGTTGAAGATGGAACAGCAGGAGGGTCTGGTGGTGGTGCTGGTGCCAATAATGGCAGACTAAATCAAGGCGGAGCTAGTAGTGGTAATAGTCTAGGACCAAATAGTGGATTTATTTATGGTAATATCGGAGGGAAAATGATAACTACTCGCAGTGGTGATCAGACTAGAGCCGCTGGTGGTGGTGGTGCTAATGCTCCAGGTGCTGATACAGATACACAAATAATAGGTAATACAGGACAATATGGTTCTGGTTCAGGTGGAGAGGGTATTGTAAATCCTATTCTAGGACCAAGTTATTATTGGGGTGGTGGTGGTGGTGGTGCTTCGTGGGGACAAACAGGCACACAAACAGGTGGGTGGGGTGGTAAAGGTGGTGGAGGTGGGGGTGCAGCCAATAGTTTTGGAGGAACTGGTGGTGGATCAGCACTTAATAATGGATCAACTGGCTCAGACGGCTTCGGTTCTACTGGTGGTGCGGGTGGTAACAATACGGGCGGTGGTGGTGGTGGTGGTAATTGGTCTAATGGTATAGGTGGCAAAGGCGGTTCTGGTATTGTAGTAATCCGCTATATAGCTTCTAGTAGTGTTAATGTTTCAACTATAGATGAAACAGGTAAATGGACTTTTTCAAATATGGCAGTAACAACTCTTAATGTAACTGGAACATTTACAAATAGTTCAGATGACCGCTTAAAGCATAATGAAGTTGTTATTGCTAATGGATTAGAAATTATTGATAAACTAAATCCAAAGTTTTATCAAAAAACGCAGACATTGTTAGACTCTAGTTATAATGGTGATTTAAGTGGTTATTCTTGGACTTATGAAGCAGGTTTAATTGCTCAAGAAGTATTACAAATCCCTGATCTGAGCTTTGTTATAAGCGGTGGTGATTATTATAAAGAAAGCTATATTTATAAAAGACGAACAAATGACCCAAGCAATGCTAATTATGACCCAAGCAATGCTAATTATCACCCAAGCAATGCTAATTATCACCCAAGCAATGCTAATTATGACCCAAGCAATGCTAATTATGATATAAGCAACGCTAATTATGATATAAGCTACAATTTAATACCACAACCTTATAGACTAACTTATAATTCAGTTTTTGTATACGGACTTGCTGCTATAAAAGAATTACATGCAAAAGTAAAAGCACAAGATATAAGTTTGTTAACACAGCAAACAATTATAAATAGTTTAACAACAAGAATACAAGCATTAGAAACAAAGACAAATTAATAATTTATAAAAAATTTAATAATTATAATATTAAATTATTATTAAATTATTTTATTATTGTTTAATATAATAATAAAATGAACCTTCATAACTTTAATTCGAACACGAAGTCATGGAAAATGTATACTAATACATTAACCTCTATTAGTGGAGATGATTTATTAGTTGCGCCAAGTTATGGGAATAACTTAATTTTAGAAGTATCTGCAAACAATGATATATTTTTTAAAAAAGGGAATATTACAAAAGGATTTGGAAATATAGTAAGCAATTATTTAGACGTGTCTTTTGTTCGTGAAGCGTCATTTAATTCTTTAAATTCACAAATGCAATATGTATTACAAGAAATATCAGGGATTTCTAATGATTTATTAGATACCTCATATAATATTATATTATCAGGTGGAGTTTTTATTCAAAATAATGAATACGCATCATATGATATACTTGATATAACAGGAAAAATAATATTTACTGATAATAGCACTAACGTCCAACGCATTAATGATATCTCATTAAATAATGTAGATATATGCGGGTCATTAAATGTAGCAGGTTCTATAAGTGCATCAAATATATATACTAAAACAGAAATAGATGCTTCCTTGGCAAATGTATATACTAAAAATCTAGTATATAATAAAACAGCAATAGATGCTTCCTTGGCAAATGTATATACTAAAAATCAAGTATATACTAAAAGTGAGGTCGATAACTCATTTACTAATGTATATACTAAAAATCTAGTATATAATAAAAGTGAGGTAGATAACTCATTTACTAATGTATATACTAAAAATCTAGTATATACTAAAAGTGAGGTAGATGCTTCATTGGTAAATGTATATACTAAAAATCTAGTATATAATAAAACAGAAATAGATGCTTCGCTTTCAAATGTATATACTAAAAATCAAGTATATACTAAAACAGAAATAGATGCTTCGCTTTCAAATGTATATACTAAAAATCAGGTATATAATAAATCAGAAATAGATGCTTCCTTAGCAAATGTATATACTAAAAATCTAGTATATAATAAATCAGAAATAGATGCTTCGCTTTCAAATGTATATACTAAAAATCTAGTATATAATAAAACAGAAATAGATGCTTCCTTGGCAAATGTATATACTAAAAATCAAGTATATAATAAATCAGAAATAGATGCTTCGCTTTCAAATGTATATACTAAAAATCAAGTATATACTAAAAGTGAGGTCGATAACTCATTTACTAATGTATATACTAAAAATCAAGTATATAATAAATCAGAAATAGATGCTTCGCTTTCAAATGTATATACTAAAAATCAAGTATATACTAAAAGTGAGGTAGATAACTCATTTACTAATGTATATACTAAAAATCTAGTATATAATAAATCAGAAATAGATGCTTCCTTAGCAAATGTATATACAAAATCTTTGGATGTATGCGGTAATGTAACATTTAGGGGATCCACTTTATATGTTCCTTCATCATTTACAATTGATCCTTTTGGTTACGGAGATAATACAGGATCAGTACTAATTAATGGTAATTTAGTAGTCCAAGGAGTAACAACAACCATTAATTCAAGTGTTGTAGATATTAGTGATAAAGTATTAGTGTTGGCTTCTAATGCGTCAAATTCACTTCATGCAGATGGTGCTGGTTTTGAAATATCTGGTGCAAAAGTAAATTTGCTATATAATAATTCAAGCAATACATTTAGATCATCTATAGGAATGAGTGTTTCAGGAAATGTAGTTCCAGTAAGTAATGGTGTTGGAAGTTTAGGTGAAACCGGTAAAATATGGGATATTGCTTATATTCGCGAATTAAACGTAACAAATTTTATTACATCGGGGATTAGTAGTGATTTACTAATAAAGTCATATGATGGCCAAGACATAGTATTAGAAGTTTCGGGAAACAGTGAAATTATTTTCAAAAAAGGAGATATTTCATATAATTTAGATGATTTGATCGGTGGTGGTGGTGGGTTTTCTCAAAGCAGTGATTACGCTACATATAATATACTTGATATAACAGGTAAAATAATATTTACAGATAATAGCACTAATGTTCAACGTTTTAATGATGCTTCATTAAATAATGTAGATATTAGTGGTTCATTAAAAGTAGCAGGATCTATAAGTGCTCCAAATATATATACTAAAACAGAAATAGATGCTTCGCTTTCAAATGTATATACTAAAAATCTAGTATATAATAAATCAGAAATAGACGCCTCATTTACTAATGTATATACTAAAATTCAAGTATATAATAAAACAGAAATAGATAACTCATTTACTAATGTATATACTAAAAATCTAGTATATACTAAAAGTGAGGTAGATAACTCATTTGCTAATGTATATACTAAAAATCTAGTATATAATAAATCACAAATAGATGCTTCCTTAGCAAATGTATATACTAAAAGTCAGGTATATACTAAAAGTGAGGTATATACTAAAAGTGAGGTAGATAACTCATTTACTAATGTATATACAAAAAATCTAGTATATACTAAAAGTGAGGTAGATAACTCATTTACTAATGTATATACAAAAAATCTAGTATATACTAAAAGTGAGGTAGATAACTCATTTGCTAATGTATATACAAAAAATCTAGTATATACTAAAAGTGAGGTCGATAACTCATTTGCTAATGTATATACTAAAAATCAGGTATATAATAAAACAGAAATAGATGCTTCATTGGTAAATGTATATACTAAAAATCTAGTATATAATAAATCAGAAATAGATGCTTCGCTTTCAAATGTATATAGTAAATTTTATATGCTAGATAACTCATTTACTAATGTATATACAAGAGGTCAAGTAGATTTATCATTTGTATCCAAGGAATTATTTGATGCTTCTTTAAGTTCTATTCAAGTTTCTAATGTATATACTAAAAATGAAGTAGATGTTTCTTTTGTATCTAAGCAATTATTTGAAACATCGTATAATGTTTTATTGTCCGCTATAGGAACAGGTGGTGGAGGTGGAAGTGGAAGTGGAGGCGGAACTTCATCAATTGTAAATAATTATTATAATGATAATTGGAATAAATTAGGAGAAGATTTAATATTTACTAATAATAACACCATTTCTCCATATTCTTTTGCTGGTTCTGGTGATGTTAAGTTATCTGCTGATGGAAAAACTGCTTTTTTTTCAGTCAGTGGTTCTGCGCCTAATTTACCAAATTGCGGTTTCATTGTTATTTATAAATATAATGATATTTCTAATAATTGGATTTATAATAACATTATAACCGGAAATGCTAACGAGAACATAAATCGTTTCGCAATTTCTAATGATGCAAAAACAATAATATATAGATCAGAAGATGATAATGAACGAATTAGAATAAAAAAATACTCAGATACAACTAATTCTTGGTATCAAGTAGGCGCTACTATTAATGGTGGTAGGTATCCTATTATCTCAGGAAATGGTAAAATAGTTGGTATTTCAAATCATTTTGGTGATGTTCAATTTTATACAATATCAGGAGATACATATAGTTCATATCCTCCTGAAATACCTATGCAAGATGGCGTGCAATACCCGCAAAATATTAATTTGTCTTATGATGGTAATATTTTTTCTACAGGTTATTCACAAGTAAATACTAATGAAGGAGAACCTGAAATTGCTGCTGAGGTAGGTGCTGTAAGAGTATTTGAATTTAGTGGTAACTCTTGGGTATTAAAAACAACAAAAAGAGTAACTCCAATAGAAATATATTCAGGTTCCAATATAAATTCAATATCAAGCGATGGACGTATATTGGCTGTTGGAGGGTTAGGTAATGCAGGAACTGGTCCAAATTCAGGTTTTGTTGTTATTTATAAATTTGATAGTAATGCAAATGATTATATTCAAATAGGACAAAAACTTTTTCCAGAGGAACCATGGAATACCACAACAAACGATGGTATGACTTTTGGTCGCTCAATAAAGTTATCTGGAGATGGAAATTCAATTGTTATAGGTGCAAATGCTGCTAAATATACTCCTTTGAATACTTCTGCGCGCGGTGCTTGCTTTGTTTATAAATATAATCCAACTAATAATTTTTGGTCACAATTAGGCGATACAATTTGGGGTTTAGATAGTGAGCAAGTTGGATGGTATGTAAATATGTCTTATGATGGAACAATAATTGCCACAGGAACAGGGAATGCTAGTCGTTTTAGATTTTATGGAATAAATAATGTTTCACTATCTTCATCTGGTTCTTCATCATCAGCAGACGGATATAGCAAAATAGAAATAGACGCCTCATTTAGTAATGTATATACAAGAGGACAAATTGATGTATCATTTGTATCCAAGAAATTGTTTGATGCTTCTTTAAGTTCTATTCAAGTTTCTAATGTATATACTAAAAATGAAGTAGATGTATCATTTGTATCTAAGCAATTATTTGAAACATCATATAATGTTTTATTGTCCGCTATAGGAACAGGTGGTGGAAGTGGAGGTGGAACTTCATCAATAGCCAAAAAATTTTACAATCAAGATTGGAATTTACTTGGAACTAATATTACAAAAGTTAAAGATGTTTCTGGAAATGCTCCAATGATAATGTCTGCGTCTTTAGATGGTTATACTATTATGGTTTATTGGCCATATTCTACTATATTTTATCCAACAGGAGTAGGAAGTCAAGAACAACCGAGAGCTTCTATTGCTGTTTATACTTTTATATCAAATTCATGGGTTCAAAAAGGCGAAACAATTTTACTTCCATTTACTTATGTTCCATCGTGGAGATATGCCGAAAGCGGTGGTGCCGGAGGCGATCAAACAGGTTTAGCAACGGATTTCAACATAAGTGGAAAATTTATGAGTGGTGATGGAAATACAATTGCAATACCTATTAGTCGGGCAGGATATGGAGAAAATACAGGTGAATATTTAAATAATATATATACAGATGTTGTATATAGTTTTAATGGAACATCATGGATACAAATTGCTTCAGTAACTAGTCAAAATTCTAATCGTGTAGGTAGTGCTATTTTCACATTTGAAAATAATGTTATTAAAAGGTTTCTTATTGGTGTAGGTGGTAGTCTTACTAATGTAATAATACATACACTAACTAATGGATCTTTTGTACAAGATAGTGCACAAATATCGGAATCAGAAGTTAATACTAGTATAAATGTTCCTGGTTCTTTAGATTTTTGGAGCAGAAGAACTCGTGCTATTAGTGCTGATGGAAAAGTAGTTCTATTTTGTAAGCAAAATTCAATGGTATTATTTAAGTATAATGGAACAATTTGGCAACAATATGGTAATGTAACATTAATTACACTTCCAACATGGTCAACTACTACGGGTAAATTATCCAACGATGGAAGTGTATTTCTTGTAGGTAGTTGGGATAGTACAGTAAATGGTGATACATATGCTGGTAGGTCAAAAATATATGCATATGATAGTTCATCCAATACTTGGATACAAAGAGGACAAGATATTGTATATGAGGAAGTACAATATATAGATGAGGCACAAGGAATTCAATTTGGAAGTGATACTAAATTATTATCAGGTGATGGTTTAACAGTTGCTTTTGGTGGACGTAATAGACCGACTGTTATTTATAATAATGATGGCGGTTCTACTTATTATAGTGGGTATTTACAAGCATATAGATATTCAAGTGTAAATAATTATTGGTCAAAAATTGGACGTGAAATAACAGGTGTAACAGGGGAGCGTCCTGGCCAATATATAGCTTCTAGTTACAATGGTAATGTTATACATATTGATGGCCAAAGTTTTAAAGAAACTTTTACATCAGTTGATACTGGTAGAATAAGAGTATATGAAATAGAAGTGGATACTTCATTTAGTTATTTGTCTTCTGGTTCTTCATCATCTTCATCTTCTTCATTAACATCTGATGTTGCTTCTCTATTAGCAAGTTTAACTAGTAGAATTGCTATGCTCGAGGCAACTGCTATTATCCGTTCTTTTGATACGATTGTTGGACCTGTTAATAGTTTTAATATACCAATAGATTTATCTAATAATGAAAGTTTACAAATAGACATGAGTGTAAAAATAACAGGTGAAGGAGGTTATAAAATGTTCTTAAAATACAATACAGAATCAAGCACAGCTAATTTGTGGAGATATTTTAATGGTAGGTTTGTGTATGGTGAATATGGAGATACATTTCCTCTCTTTGGTGAGGATATGTTGGGCGAAAATAATGGGTTGCTCGTTGAAGGTCCTAATACAAATGAAACTATAATAATACGAATTGAAGTATTTAGGTCATATGATAGAGCAAGTCCAACTCAAAAATTTTGGTATAAAGCATCAACCCTTTTTCATTGGACTGGTTCAGGTTTAGGTATTTCAAGAATAGATTGTCAAGGTGAGACTTCTGAACTTTCATCATTAATACCAACTGCTTTATATTTTAACATTGCACCACAAGCACAATCGACAACCAATTCATCAAATAGTTTTATGAATGTTTCATATAGTATTATCAAAGATATGAGAAGAACAGCTTTAGGTGGTCCTATTTTATAAATTGATGTCTTTGTTTATGTAGTTGCTGTTAGAAAACAATATAAAAACAACACAATAAAATTAATAGATAACCGATTTTTTCTTTAAAAGCTTTAATACATTTAATTGTTAAATTATTATTATTAATCTATAATAATAATATAGCAATGTCAGGACTTAACAAAATTGTTACAAGTATAAGCGCATTAACCGATGATATAATAATGCCTAATAACAATGACGTAGTTTGTATTGATACAGAAAATAGCCGTATTGGTGTGAAAACATCTAGCCCAGCTTATGATATAGATGTTAGCGGAACGCTAAGAACAAACACTCTTATATTAGGAGATGCAAGCATGATTATTTTAAATTCTAAAATTTTTACAAATACAGCTATTACTATAAATAATGAGATAAGTTGTAATAGTTTTAAAACTGACACATTACTAACAAGAGACATGACTGCTAGCTCGCTATTTTATGTAAATAATATTAGACCATATAATAATGCTATTCCTTTATCTATTAGCGGTAATGTGTTAATGGATAGTTCTTTAACATTGCTTAATAATGCAAGATTATTTGTAAATAATATTAATCCGTTATTAGGTGGAAACGATATATCACTAAATGGAAATGTAAGAATTGGCGGTACCTTAACTGTTGGTTCTTTAACTTCTAATAGCCAAATAATTAGTCAAAACGGGCAATTAATTGGTTCCGATGATAGGTTAAAGCATAATGAACAACTTATTGCTAACGCTCTAACAACTATACGGCAATTAAGCCCACAAATTTACCAGAAAACAGCGACTTTTAAAGACGCACATTATAGGGGTCCATTAAACGAGCCTTACGTAATAGAAGCAGGTCTAATTGCTCAAGAAGTTGAAAAAATAGATGAACTAAAATTTAGTGTATTTAGCGGTAATGAACAAACTCCATATGGTTTGAATTACAATAATATTTTTGTATATAGCTTGGCAGCTCTTAAAGAATTGGATAGTCAAGTCCAAACAATTAATGAAAACTTAAATAAAAATGAGAATTTTATTAAAAATGAAGGTTCTAACGATTTGGCAACCATTGTAAATAATAAAATACAATATATAGAGCAATTAGCAAAAAAACTAGAGCTTTTAGAAACTAGAATTGCAAATATTGAAAAGGCGTTTTAAAAACACTATTTTTGAAATATTTAAATATATAATATATAATATATAATTTAGTAATCTTAATACTTAAAATTTATATTATTAAATAACTATAATTAAGTTATGAGCTCTTATTCATCGCTAAATACCTTAATTGGAACTTTTTCTTCGATTGATGCAATTAATACAAGAACAATTGATTCTAGCAATCTAATTTGTATAGACACATCTAATAATAGAATAGGAATTAATACAATTAATCCATTATATAGTATTCATATTGCAGATAATAGCAATAGTTTTACTGGTATTTACACCCCAAGGCTTTATTTTGATTTAAGTAAGTTGCCACAAGTACTCGTTAATACTGGTACAAGAGGTGAAGTATTTTATGATAATTCTGGATATTTAAGAGTTAAATTGTAATAAATTGTAATAAATTGTAATAAATTGTAATAAATTGTAATAAATTTATGTATTCAATTAGTTAATAAAATATAAATTAACTATATTAATAGTGTAATATAGTTAATATGGAAATAGATTTTAATGTTGATAGACGTTTTATAATATTTGGTGACAAATTAACAAGTATTGATACAAGTAGAAATTTAATAATTGAGTCATCGTATAATACTATTGATTTTAGCAGTAATATAGTGATTTTTGATGGGCGTGTTGATTTGAGCAGAGTAATTTGTAATAATATAGATTTTTCTAATGTTTCAGAAATATCCAGTAATTTTCTATACGTGGACAATATTAACTTACCTACTAATAATAAGTTAAAATATAATAGTGTTAATAATGGATATATTGGAAATACAATAATAGGTATTAATCCATTGACTAATAGTATAGGAAGGAGCGATGCCTTTTTTACATATATAAATGTGAGCGGCGGCGACTCGAGTTTTAACTCCAATGTCTATATAAATAACAATTTACGAGTAGACGGAACACTAACCATAAGTAATGATTTATTAATAAATGGGAATAATTTTGCCTCTGTTGAAACTAGTTTTAATCTTTATAGAGAGGCACTAGAGGACAATTTTAATAGTGCTAAAATTATTACAAAGGATTTAAGTGCATCAGCTATTTCAATAAGTAATAATTTATATGTGCTTAAAACCGCCTATTTTAATGACATAAGTATAAATGGACTATTACTTAATAATGTGCTAAAAGTGCCGGCATTATTTACTATTGACCCATCAGGTCACGGCAATTCTAGCGGAACACTAATTATTAATGGTGATTTAGTTGTAAATGGCATTCAAACATCTATTGCATCATCTGTTGTTGACATATGTGACCAAGCTATTATGCTAGCTTCAAGCTTGGCAAATATACAAAATTTGTCAAATACTAATGCAGGACTAGACATTTCAAATATTGCGTCATTAAAATATAATGGAACACTTTGGAACTTCAGTGGTGGACAATTAAATGTTCAAAATAATAAAGTCTTATTTATAGATGACATTTCACTAGCTAAACGCAATTTTGACTTATCTTTAAACACATTTAGAACAGATTTAAGTTCATCGTTTTTCACATTAAAAAGGAATATAGACAATTCTTATAATGCTACTTATAGGCGAAGCCAAATTGATAATTCATTTATATTAAGATCTAATTTTGATATTTCATTAAATTCTTTGAGAACTTATACAGACAGCTCATATATTTCCAAAAACACTTTTTCTATTTCATATGGAGATTTAAGAACACTTATGGATACTTCTTATGTACAGCAAAGAAGAGTTGAAGCTCTTAATTCATTTGATAGTTCATTTAATACTTTTACTGGAATACTTGACTTGTCGTATTTATTAAGAACTGTTTTTGACGATTCGCTTAATAAAATAAAAACAGATTTTGACATTTCATTTGCTACTATTAATGCTAATAATATTAATACATCAGCTATTACTATTGAAACAATAAATACAAGTCATTATAGTCAAAGATTTGGTAATAATTTATGGAACATTATTGGACAAGATATTAGTTTTTCTAATCCTATATGTTTTAATGGTATTTCAAACAACGGAAGAGTTGTTGCATTAACTGACCCTTCTAATGCTTCTAGCAGAGGAAGACTTTATGTTTATGAAATAAGTTCTAATGGAACAAGTTATAGTTGGCAGACTTTGGGACTAAGTAGTGAAATTATGGTGGGGCAAACTACAAATACTCTTTTTGGAGGTGATGGTAACAGTGCAGTTGCGTTGTCAAGCGATGGAAGAGTTGTTGCTGTAAGTGATACTTTAAACGACATTAGTGATTTGGGACAAGTTAGAGTATTTGAGTTAAGTGCTAATAGGTGGGTACAACGAGGACAACTTATAAATGGAAAATCTATAACTAATTATAAATTAGGCTATAATGTTGCTTTATCAGGAAATGGAAATATTCTTGCTGCTTCAAGTCGTTTGAATAAGGGAGAAGTCCTTGTATATGAGTTGAGTGCTAATATTAATAGTTGGATAAGAATAGGACAAGACATTAGTGGAGCTAATAATAACCAACTAGGATTTTCTATGTCATTATCATTAGATGGAACAATACTTGCTGCTGGATATCGTTCATCAACACTAGTCGAAATTTATAGATTTAATAGTAGTAGCCGAACATGGACACTACCTCTAGGCAGCATTATTGATGGTAGTGCTATTGATCAATATTTTGGATGGAATATAAAATTATCAAGTGATGGAAACACTATTGTAATTGGTGGTATTGGAGCTGGCGCCTCCGCCGGCAACACCACCAACGGAATAGGAACTGTTAGTGTTTTTAAATATAATGGAACTTCATGGTCTCAATTAGGACAAACAATTTCTGGTTCAGCTGTTAGTGACTTATTTGGTAAATGGGTACAAATATCTAATGATGGAACACTAATTTCAGCAGGTGGAGATATTACTTGTGTAAGAGTATATAAACTATATTTAAATACTTGGACCCAGCTAGGACAAGTGCTTAATGGAACTGGAGTAGCTCCAAATTTGGGACTTCCAATGCATGCCCTTTCAGGTGATGGAACAACCTTAGTTCAAATAATAAATAAATCAGGTGGTAATTTGTCACGTGTTTATGGAATGGATAAATCTTTAACATTTACGCCATCAACTACTAGTAATATAAATACAACAATTAGTGGTGGCTTAATAGTAGGAGGCAGAGCATATTTGAAGTCACTTAATATATCTAATAGACATAACTTTGATGGCACTATTAATGGTTATAGTTCGCATTATCTTGCATCAACAGATATTAGTGCTTCTATAGTTGATTATTATAGCAATGTAGGTTATACTTATAATAGAGTTTTCAGAATTGATGCGCAAGGAAATGTAACAAATTATTCGGGTTCTTATACTGGAGTTAGTGATAGCAGATTAAAAGAAAATATAGTTAATTGCACTCCTAAATTAGAAAAATTGCTAAAAGTTAGAGTTGTTAATTATAATTTAAAGGGTCCAGATAAAACAAAATATATAGGGGTGGTTGCACAGGAATTAGAAGAACTTTTTCCAGAATTAATACATGAAGATGACACACTTGAGAGATTTAAATCAGTAAATTATAGTTATTTAACATTAATGTTAATAAAAGCATTTCAAGAGCAACAAGTATTAATAAATAATCTTAATGCTACGTTGAAATATTTAGAAAGTGAGCTATAAATAAACTAGAAAATAATACAATATAGAAAATAATACAATAGCACATTAGCTTTTTTGATTAAAAAATGACGTTAAAAACAATATAAAATATTATAGAGCTATATTAAATTAAATTAAATTGTATGCCTAACTATGAAAATTTTAATAGTAGCTCCAAGAGCTTTAGAATATTTTGCAATAGGCTAACCTCTAATGATATATGTAATAATTTAATATTAGAGTCTACTAATAAAAATATAGAATTAAAAATAACACCCAAAAAAAAAATAATATTTAATAATTCTGTGGTTCTTAATAAGGACGTTAATTTAAATAACAAGGCTCTAGCAGGATTAAGAACAATTTCGGCCGAAAGTTTATATATTAATACTGAAGTTTTGAATAGTGCTATAAATAAAATTAATAAATCAATGTTTTATAATAATTCAATTTATAACAATACATTTGAAACTATTACAAATAATATACAAGATTTGAGTAATTCATTATTTAGCACAATCAACATAGTTAATAATAACTCTATTCTTGTTAATGTTAATATTACATTATCTTGTTGTTATTCTTTAAGTGAGCGAATAAGTGTGCAATTGTGGAGAGATAATAGCATGATTGTGCAAAGCACAAATTTAGGAACATTAAATGCTGCTGGCGCACAAGGCATTATAATACCTTATAGTCTAACGTATTTAGATACTAGTTTAAATGCTGGACTCAAGAAATATTATATAAAATATAACTTAGAAAACAATGATAGTTTGATTAGGCAAGGTATTATAAATTTACAAACGGGTTCTAGTAATATTATATTAACAGAAATAGAAATAGAAAATGCGTCTAATTATTATAATAAATTCCTATTTACTGATTCAAGCTATACAACAACAAGTTATGAAACACAAGATTTGAGTGGTGTGTTATATAATATTATAGAAGTAGCCAATAGCAACGTTCAAATTGATATAAATGTTAACTTATATTGTTGTTATAGTTTTAATGAGCGATTAACTATTGAAGTGTGGAGAGATAGTAGTATGATTTCACAGAGTAAAGAATTAGGAATAATAAATGCCACAGCCGGACTAACTATTCCATATACTTTCAACTATTTAGACACAAATTTAAGCAATGGACCTAAAAAATATTACTTAAAATATAAATTAGAAAAAGATCCTAGCTCCAATGCTAGCGTAAGTAATGAGCCTCAAGGTATTGTAAATATTAGTACGTCAAATTCAATAGGAACAAGTAACATATTACTTACAAATGTTCCTAAAAATAATAGTAATTTAACAATACTGAGAGCAAATAGTTTTTTAACCAGCACAAGTGATTTGCAAGATTTGAGTGCGCAATTATATAATAATATTGATATTGGCGTGCCATCGGCTGTGTTAGTAGATTTAAATTTCACTTTATTTGCTTGTTGTGCAGCAAATGAACGAATAACAATTCAGCTATGGAGAGATTTATTAATGGTAGGTGAAAATATAAATATAGGAACAACAAATGCTACAGGAGGAACATACATTAATTATAGGTTATATCTTTTAGATGAAGCAGTTAGTGGTGGATTAACTAAATATTATATAAAATATAAATTGGAAAGTAATTTAAGCGCACAACGTCAAGGAATTATAGATGTGCAAGGAAGTTACACTATTATAGAAGATTATAATCGGGGCATTACTTTATATTATAAAATATTGTCTTATGATGTTATGAACTATGCAAATGGGTATGTTAAAAATACAAATATTGGTTATAATCCAATAATAGCTGGTGATAAAGGCGCAGCCAGTGGGCGGCGCGGTGCCCATTTTACATATATTGATGTAAGCGGAGCAGACTCTAGTTTTAACAATTATCTTTATGTTAAAACAAATATAATTGTAAATAGTTCAGCTACTTTAAATAACTGTTTGAGCGTAAATGCAAATTCTTATGCTACTATGTTATCCCAGTTAAACCTTATAAATAACTATGTAAATAATTTAGTTAGTACTAGCGGAATCGAGTTTAGCAATAATAGTATAAGCACATTAGATTTGAGTGCTGGAAATATAAGTGTAAGTAATGAATTGTATGTGCTTAATAAATATAGTGCAAACGATTTAAACATAAGCGGACAATTATTTAACACTGTATTAAGAGTTCCAGACGAATTTACAATAGACCCATCTGGTTATAATAATGCTAGTGGAAGACTAATTATTAACGGTAATTTAATAGTGCAAGGAAACAAAAAAACAATTAGGTCTTCTATTGTTGATATTAGCTCTTATACGCTTAGAGTCGCCTCTAATTTAATAAATAAGGCTGATTTATTAAGTAACCCTGCTGGATTAGACGTTTCTAATGTTGCTTCGCTAAAATATGACGGAACAACATGGAATATTAGCGGAGGAAATTTGCTTATAAGCAATCAAAGCATAGGTTACGATGTTTCGCTCATTAATTTGCAAACTACTATTAGTAACTCACTAATAGCATCAAGATCAAAATACACTATTTCTTTTGGACTATTACAAACTAATCTGGATAGTTCGTTTAATAAATTGGTTTATTATACAAACAGTGATGTGGATAACTCATTTGTAAGGCTAAGTTCTGCATATACTGATTTTTCTAATTTGAAAAATAATATAGATTTAGTGTATGCTACAAAACAGGCATATTCTATAAGTGGACAATTTATTATTAATAATTATGTAACAAAATCTTATGTAGATGGGTCATTTGGTAGTCTAACTACTAAACTGAACTCGTTGGCATTAAAAAGAAATATAGATATTTCATTCAATGATTTAAGTGGTCGAATTATAAATTCGTTTGCTACTGCTGCTGCTAGTAATGTTGATATATCTACAATAACTATTGAAAATATAACAACACCTAGATTAACATTAACTTCTAATGTGTCAATTAGCGGCGAGTTAAGGGTTTTTGGCGACACCTCTTTAAATTCAATGGCTATATCTAGTAATTTTAATTTTAGTAGTAATGGTTATAGTTCGGTTTATTTTAATTCTTCTAGTCCAACAGCTAGAATGGAGGAATATTTTAGCAAATTTAATAATTACGGAATATCAGTATTGTATATTAGTGCTGATGGAAGTTTTTATAATTTGAATAATAGTCGAGGTTCATTAAGTGATAGCAGATTAAAAGAAAATATAGTTGACGCTAGTCCCAAATTAGAAGATTTATTAAAAGTTAGAATTGTTGATTATAATTTAAAGAATAACTCAAGTAAAAAATACATAGGTGTTTTGGCGCAAGAATTAGAAGAGCTATTTCCAGCATTAGTGGAAACAGAAAGTCTAAGTGCGCGCGACATTGATAACGGTAAAACAACAAAATATAAATCTGTTAAATATAGCTGTTTTAATGTTATGTTAATTAAAGCACTACAAGAAGAGCAACAAATTATTAATAATCTTACTTTGAGATTAGAGAGATTAAAGGCAAAAAAGGAAAATAGCAAAGGAAAATAACAAAGGAAAATAAAAGAAATAAAAGAAATAAAAGAAAATAATTTATAACTTGAATAACAATGCCTTACAAATCTCTCAAATAAATTAATGCTATTAAATAATTTTTATGTAATAGATTTTAAAATATAATATAATTTAACTATATTAAATTATATACTATGAGTGTTGATTTTAATGTAAATCAAATTCCTTATCGTTTTTTTGGTGATAAGCTTATATCTACTGATAAAAGTAATAATTTAATAATTGAATCGTCTTCTAATAATATAGAACTAAAGTCTAACACTAAGAACTTTATTTTTAATAATAATATTATTTTTAATTATGGTCTTAATTTGAACGACATAGATTTATCAAATATACGTTCTATTACTGCAAAAACATTGAACACTAATACACTATTTTTAAGAAATAAAGAACGCAGTCAAACTAGTATTGAAGACACCGAGAGTATTGAAAATGGATATATTAGAGCCACAACTATTGGTAATACTATTAGTGGAAGTAGCAATGCTTATTTTACATATATTAATGTAAGTGGAGGCGACTCAAGTTTTAATAATTCAGTATACATAAAAGACAAATTGACTGTAAATGGAACAACGAGTATAAGCAATGATTTAATTGTAAATGGAAAAAGTTTTGTAACTTTATATAATGCTATAAATAATTATATAGTTAACAATAGTCAACAGTTAGTTAGTGCTAAAATAACAACTAATGATTTGAGTGCAACAAACATTTCTATAAGTAATGATCTAGTTGTAGTCAAGACCTCTTTTATAAATGACCTGACTATTAGCGGACAAATGCTTAATAATGTGTTAAAAGTGCCGGCATTATTTACTATTGACCCGTCTGGTCATGGCAATCCTAGCGGAACATTAATTATTAATGGTGACCTAATGGTTTATGGAAACAATACAATTATTGCCTCATCTAATATTGAAATAAGCGATGTAGCTATAAGTGTTGCCACCAATTTAAATAATAAGAACGATTTATCAGGCAACAGCGCAGGATTAGACATTTCTAATGTTGCGTCATTAAAATATAATGGAACATTATGGAACTTTAGCGGCGGACAAGTAAGTGTTGAAAATAAACGTGTGGCTCTGGATGTGTCATTTATAGAATTTAGAAGCTTTAGTGAAGCATCTCTCGCTAGTCTAAATAGTGATATTGATTTGTCATTTGGCCAACTAAAAAACAATATTGATAATTCTTATAATGCTATTTATAGTCGTCGTCAAATAGACAATTCATTTTTATTGATAACTACTTTTGATCTTTCAAAACAATCTTTTGCATCTAGTATAGACAATTCATATGTTACTAAATTAGCATTTGATGGATCATTCAGCACTCTAAAAACATATTTAGATGCATCTTATATAATAAAAAGCACATCTACTAATCTAAATATAATTGATAATTCATTAATTTTACTAAATAACAGATTGGATTTTTCGTATGTTTCAAATAGTGTTTTTGAAGGTTCATTTAATAATTTAAAAAATCAAATAGATAATTCGTTTGCTAGTATTACTATAACTAGTTTAAATACTTCATCTATTAGTGTTGAAACCATTAATACAAAACATCATAGTCAAAGATTTAACAATATTTCATGGAACCAGTTTGGGCTAGATTTAAGTAGTGGTCTTTCATTAAGTAATAACAATAATAAAACAGCTATTTCAAATGATGGAAAAGTGGTTGCGTATTCTTTAAATGATAATTTAAGTATACAAGAACTAGAGCAAGTTGTTACAACTTGGACACCAAGCTTAACAGCACCTACATGGAGTACGTTATCGCAATTTCATTGGTCTGCTGTTTCATGGTCGCCTTATTTAAGATTATTTACTAGTTTGTCGTCTGGTACTGATGGCGCAACGCAGTCTCGTTCCATGTGGTCTACTGATGCACAGTTTTGGAATCCATCAGAGGGCGTGGATTATAATAATACTCTATTTACAAGTATTTGTTGGTCTCAAGAAAAGTATATGTTTGTTGCGGTTGGTAATAGTGGAGATCGTCGATTAGCGTATTCTTATAATGGAAAAAAATGGTTTCAATGGTATAATCAAGCAATAATCCCATTACCTCTTAACAGTTGGTCTAGTATATGCTGGTCTAAAGAACTAGGAATATTTGTTGCTGTAGCTGATGATGGCGGAACAAATAGAGTAGCAACAGGCGGAGCAACAGGAGGAGCAACAGGAATAGAAGATTGGTCATCATATGTTCCTGTTTCAGAAAATAATAGATGGACTAGTGTTTGTTGGTCGGCAGAACTAAGAAGATTTGTTGCTGTTGCTAGAGAGGGTACTAATAGAGTAATGACTTCAATAACAGGATATAGTTGGTCTTTAGTGTCTGTTTCAACACCTAGTACTTGGTCTAGTGTTTGTTGGTCTAAAGAGCTGGAATTATTTGTTGCTGTTGCCACATCAGGAAGTTTTAATGTAATGACTTCTAATAATGGAACAAATTGGAATGCTACATCATCAGGAATAGATAGTAGTTGGAATAGTGTATGTTGGTCTGGAGAACTAGGAGTATTTGTTGCTGTTGCTGGAAATGGAATAAATAGAGTAATGAGTTCAATTAATGGAATAAATTGGAGAGCAGGAATAGCAGCACAAGCAAATAACTGGAGAAGCATTTGTTGGTCTCCCGAACTTGGACTATTTGTTGCTGTATCAACAAATGGAACTAATAGAGTAATGACTTCTTCACTAACTACAGCACGAGCTGGAAGTGTGTATGTTTATGAATTGAGTTATAATAATTGGAACAGATTAGGCAATAACACAATTGTTGGACTTTCAGGAGATCAATTGGGATATAGTTTGGCGTTATCATCTAATGGACGAATAGTTGCAGCAAGTTCATTATATAAGGATGCTAGCGCAGGACAAGTTAGAATATTTGAGCTAAGTAATAATAGTACATGGATACAAAAAGGATCTAATATTAATGGACAAAGACCTGGTAGTGAAAGTGGATATAGCATAAGTTTAGCAGGAAGTGGAAATAGTATTGCTATTGGCGCATGGAAAGACAATTCAAATGGAACTAATGCTGGTGCAGTTAGAGTATATGACTTTAGTGCTAGCATAAATGATTGGAGACAAAAAGGCCAAACTATTAATGGAGTTACTGGGTCTTTTGAAGGTTATTCAACTGCTTTATCATTGGACGGACAAACGCTTGCTAGTAGTAGTATTGCTAGCATTGCTAGTGGAGGCATTGTGTATAGTTACAATGAATACATTATACATAGATTTGATACTAGCGGGACTTTTATTCCTAAATTCAATGGACCTGTTGAGGTATTATTAGTTGGTGGTGGTGGTAGTGGTGGTCGAAGTATTGGTGGTGGAGGTGGTGGAGGTGGTGTTATTTGGATACCTGTTGTAAATATAATAGCTAACACAAGCTATCCCGTTGTTGTTGGATCCGGTGGAGCATTAGGAACCAATGGCGAATCGAGTAGTGTTTTTGGTGCAACAGCAGCAGGCGGTGGTAGTAGTGGGGAGTGGGCAAGAGGTTCTGGATTAGCAGGTGGATCTGGGGGTGGTGCAGCAGCGGAGGACCCCCTCAATCGTGGTGGAGATAGTTCTGGTAATAGTCTAGGTATGATTAATGGGGTTAACAATATTGGGACTATATACGGAAATCGTGGAGGACATATGACAACCGCTCGCAGTGATGTTCCAACAAGAGCAGCCGGTGGTGGTGGAGCTGGAGGACAAGGACTAGATACAAACACGAATATTATAGGTAATGTTGATAATATTATAGGTAATACAGGTCAAACTGGTGCTGGTTCAGGTGGAATAGGTATAGTCAATTCTATTCTTGGACCAAGTTATTATTGGGGTGGTGGTGGCGGTGGTGGTGCTCATGATAATCAACTTGGTGGTTGGGGTGGTCTTGGTGGTGGTGGGGGTGGTTCTGGTGGTAATGGTGGTGGAGCAGGTGGTGGTTCAGCACTCAATATTGGCATAAGTGGTGAATTTGGTGCCGGTAACGGTGGAACCAATACTGGTGGGGGCGGTGGTGGTGGAAGTCTTTTTAGTCCAGGTGGAAGAGGTGGTTCCGGTATAGTAGTAATCCGCTATAAGAAATCTGATGTCAAAATATTTGCTTGGTCGGGGACAACTTGGGAAGATAAAGGTTTTATTCGAGGACCTGATATAAGCAATTCATATTTTGGAATATCTATAAAATTATCTGCTAATGGAAATACTATTGTTGTTGGAGCACCTGGTGCACCTGGATATACTGAGTATCGAATAACTCCTATTTATGAATATAATTCGTCTCTAATGACATGGCAAAACCATAGAAATAATGCAATATCAGTTTATGGTCGCGATTTAGCTGTTATTTTAGATGCATCACAAAATGCGCAAGCTAATGCGATACGAAACAACACAAATGCTTTCATTGGAGGAAGAAGAGTGGCAAATCCTATAAGTGCGACTGGAAAAACAGCAGCTGACTGGGAATGGGTTACAGGAGATGCATGGAGTTATGAAAATTTTGCTAATGGCGAACCTAATGGTACTAATGAAAAAGCTGTGCATTTTTGGACTACTGAAGGAAAGTGGAATGATATTCCTTTGGAAAACAATTACCCAGCAATATATATGTATTATAAAGCTCGTTCATTAAATGTTGGTCAAGCCTATGTATATGGGTATCAAGGTGGAACAACATGGACCCAATTAGGTCAAACAATTCGAGAAATATCAGGAGGTATTAACTTTGGTTCTAGTGTAAATATATCAAACGATGGAACTATTATTTCTGTTGGGACAAATGATATTAGTTCAAATAGGGGTTATGTTAATGTATATAAGTATGTTAATAATTATTGGACACAAATAAGTAATAGTCTTAATGGTAACGTTGCAACTTTTAAAGCTGGATTACATGCATTAGCTGGAGATGGTACAACACTAATCCAAAGCAACAATAGTTATTATAGTGTATATGGAATAAATAAGCTATTAGCATTAAATTCACCTGTAACAACAATAAGTGGTAACTTAATTGTAATAGGTAATATGAGCGTTAATTCTTTGGATATATCAGGAAATCATAGTTATTCAAGCAATGGTTATAGTTCTAAAATGTTTAACTCAAATTTAAGTAGTGCAATTATGAAAGACTATTATAGCAATGTAACATCAACAAAGGATTTAAAGGTTCAAATTTATGGAAATGGTGATATAAAAAACAAAAATAATTCGTTTAGTTCGTTAAGTGATAGTAGATTAAAAGAAAATATAGTAACTAGTGGTCCTAAATTAGAAGATTTACTAAAAGTTAGGGTTGTCAATTATAATTTGAAAGGTTCAAATTCCACTAACTATATTGGAGTAGTAGCGCAAGAATTAGAAGAGTTGTTTCCTAATTTGGTAACAGAGTTAGAACCAAGTCCAAAAGATGTTGAAGAAGGTAGAACTATTAGGTATAAGGCGGTTAATTATAGCAGTTTTGATTCAATACTGATCAAAGCTTTACAAGAGCAAAATGCTATGCTTAAAAATATAACACAAAATATAGAAGCGCTAGAAGCAGCACTAGAAGCTGAGTAAGCATATTTTTATTTTATAATATTTAACATATTTTAGCAAGTTAAAATATGTTAAATTAAGAATAGTGTGCTATTATTCTTTTTTATCATTCTTCTTTATCATTCTTCTTTATCATTCTTTTTTATCATTCTGTCTCATCTTCTGTTTTAGCAGCTAATTCTTTTTGGCGCTCTAAAATTTGTGAAAGCCCATGATCATTATTTTCCTGTTTTCCAACAATAACGTCACGTGCCTCGAATAACTCTTTACGTAAATCAGCAGTAGATACATCATCACCATCTCCATCACCAAATAGTAAATTCTTTCCTGGAATATCCATTCTATCCGCATTTATAAGGTTTCCTTCTTCATCAATAGTTTGCATTAGTTTATTTCCTTCTTTTTGAGCTTTAGCAATATTTTCCTGAATAGCCTTTTTCTTGCTTTCTTTTACGCGCTCTTTAAATTGTTCTTTAGAGATTTCATCGTTTTTCTTTTTTTGCGCCATCAATTCATTTAGATCTTTCTCCAAATATTCAACACGACCAGTTTTATAAGCTTCAGGATGAAAAGGCATCCATATTCCAACTCCTCCAACATATACGTCGTGATTAGGGTCGGCATCTCTCAAAAATTTGCATCGCAATTCTGCCTCTTCTTGAGACCCAAACACACCACGCACTTTAATACCTCGTGTATTGGTTTGGTATTGATGCGTGTTATTATATTCTTTTTGCAAGTCTTCTTCTTTAATATCTAAAAATGATTTATATTCATCATCAAGACTTGTTAAAAATAACTTGTCTTTTTCTTCTTCAACAAATTCTTCCATATCTTTAGTGAGTTTATTAAAATCCAAGTTGTATTTATAAGATAAAAAATTTAAGAATTGTGTATATTTTTCGAATGTTTTTTTAAATTCAAAATTAGCCAAAAACTTCTCAAAATAAAATAAATTTTTATTTTTAATATGGTCTTCTGGTGATATAAAACTTAGGCATACATATTTTTGCCCACTAATAGGTTTGTCTTCGTCTAATAAATCAACATATTCTTTTGTTTCAGACTTGTCCACTAATTTAGATTTAGCAGATTTTTTGGTTGACATATATTATATGAATGTATTATTAATATAATTTTAAGTATTTATTTTATTAATGTATTTATTTTATTAATGTATTTATTTTATTAATGTATTTATTTTATTAATATATTTAGTATATTTAGTATATTTACTATTTTTAGTATTAATATATTTAGTAAAAAAATGTAATTATATAAAATAAATAAGTAAAAAATTATATTTTTTTCTTATTTATTAATATAAACAAAAAATGAATTTCAATATGGGAGAAATAGTTAAAAGAGCTATTAAATATTTAGTAGAAGGTTTGATGGTTGCGATTGTTGCATTTGTTATTCCACAAAAACCATTAAAAATGGAAGAAATTGCCATCATTGCACTAATGGCTGCCGCGACATTCTCTATATTAGACACATTTATTCCTAGCATGGGAGTAAGTGCTAGAAGCGGTGCTGGTTTCGGTATTGGTGCTAACTTGGTCGGCTTCCCTAGAATTGGTTAAACACTTAGCACTTGTTTTTATATTGTTTTATTATAGTATTTATTATTATAGTATTTATTATTTATAGATATGTATATAAATAATAACCTAGTATGTTAAAAGCTATGCCTACATTAGGTATATTAGCAACACCTTATATAAATTTAACCAATAAAAATTCGCAAGAGCTTATTTTAGATAAAACTTTGCTAAGATTATTAGCTAAGAAAAATATAAATTACATAATTATTCAATATACTATTAGTAAATCAAAGTTAAATGAACTACTTAATAATTTAGACGGTTTAATATTTCCAGGAGGTCAAGCAGGCAACTTTTATGATAATAAATTTTATAAAGCTTATTTCAAAATCCAAAAATTTTTAGTATTACAAGCGCAACATATAAACTCAGTAACACGACCATTCCCTATTTTAGGGATTTGTAATGGTTACGAAAATATGATTTTAATAGAACGCAATTATAATATAACTAAAAACCATATAAAGAATATTTTTATAAAAGTGAAGTGTTATAAGAATTATAAGGCTCCTTTATTTAGTATTAGTAAAAAATATAGAAACAAGCGTTTGCATAAGACAAAGAAAATAATACATAATAATTTGTTAGCAGTTGACCCCAAAACTAACATAGGCGATTATAAAATAATGGCTACTAGCTTGGATAAAAATAATAGTGGCTTTATTGATATAGTAAAACATAATAACTATCCTTTTTTTGGTTTTCAAGGGCATCCTGAAGTAAATAATGGAGAACTGTTAGAACCATTTTTTAAAGTTGTTAAAGCTAGTTTTAACAAGCGAAAAAAAGCTAGTTTTAACAAGCGAAAAAAAGCTAGTTTTAACAAGCGAAAAAAAGCTAGTTTTAACAAGCATAAAAGAAGTGCAACTGCTGCAATTTATAAAAATTCTAAAATTAAAACATTGAAATTGAGAGTCTTGAAGTATTAATATTTAATTTATTATTTAATAATAAGCTATATTATATTTTTTCTTATTTTTCTTAGACTTAGTAGGTCGTCTCTTAGACTTAAGTCGTCTCTTAGACTTAGGTCGTCTCTTAGTCTTAGTAGGTCGTCTCTTAGTCTTAGCAGGTCGTCTCTTAGTCTTAGTAGGTCGTCTCTTAGACTTAGTCTTCTTCAAGGGTTTAGGTTTAGTCGTCTTTAATGACCTTGATTTTTCTAGGTTATTATTTGAAGCATCAAATACTTCTTTCGGTATATATCTAAAGAAATTTAAATTATATAATTTAGAATCGCGAGAGATTTTATTTTCTTTAACTTGCGTATAAATTTTAGATTTCTCTTCTCTCATATCTTCCAATGTTTGTTGCTTACCGTAACATAAAACACTAAATCTGCGCAATAGCCCTTTTTGTTGCAGGCGATTATTTAGTTGAACCTTGAATAAATATTCAGCAATACATAATAATCTATTTTCATCGTAATATGGCCGATTAGCGTATATAAATATTAAATAAAAACTCAATATGGTATCTATTGTTGCTACTTTTATTTTTTGACCGTTAATAACTATAACATTGTAGTTATGACACGCAGTTGATTTATAAATAAATGCAATTACATCTTTATTTACTACAATTTCATAATGAACGTCGACATATTCACCTATAGGTTGTTTTTTATTAATTGTAACATTTTTAAAACCCTCATAATTCAACTGCTCTTTTAATATTCTAGCACTTGTCTCTGGATTATCACTTAATACATCAAAATCCGGAATTTTAGAAATTTGTATTCGTTCTTTATATGGCATATGCTTACTATATAAAGCACTAGCAAAGCCGCCAAAAAATACAAGTCCTTGATTTACAAAGCAATCTTTAGTAATCTCATAAATCTCTCCCTGTTTGTTGTCATTTCCTTCATAGTGCCTTTGAAAATCAAGATTTTTACACGATTGTCCTATTAACGGAAAATGCTTATTTAATAATATAATACGCTTAAGAACTTTCTCCCACCTCGAAACGTCACCCATAGGGCGAGAGAGCTCTTGGTACATAGCCATTCGTAAAAAATTAGGCGGGCAATAATTTATAGCATTAATCTTTATTGCTTTTTGGTATATATTTTTAAATAAATTGTTTTCCATATATGTGATGTCTGCTATTGGAATAAAATTTACATACACCTTATATGTTCCTGTATGAACACCTGACTTTGCTTCAACTTCTTCATAGCCAGCTTTATAATAAATATTTGCTAAATCTCTCGCATATTCCATAGCTAACGGTGAAAAAAAATCATAATCTGGTATTTCAATATCCTTGTTATAAAATCTATATTGCTCTGGTAATATGTTATTAATGGCTGTTCCACCATAACATAGCGTTTTATGGGTTCTTAAGAAATTTTCTAAAATTTCTATAATTTTTTTTATTGCATCCGATTGAACTAGTTTTCGACCACTAATTGAAGTAGCATTATCTATTGCCTTTCTCAATATTTGTAATTCTTTTTCTTCAAATGTTTCTTTCATAATACTAATATATTATATACTAGTAATATTATAATAATATGTAATAGTATTATAATAATATGTAATAGTATGTAATAGTATTATAATAATATGTAATAATATGTAATAATATGTAATAATATGTAATTAAATCAAAAATAGTGCTCTAATGACCATAAGGATTTACACCTAATCCAGTTGTGTCGGGAACAGCTGGTATATCTATATTTAGTAACTCAGTTCTTGATTTTTTAAACCAAGAATAGTTTTGCTTTGCTTTAAATAACGCATTATATCCAAGTAAGTTATTATCCATATTCTGGTGTTTCATACATATAGCCTGACATCCGGTATCAAAAGATAGCGTAGGATCAAAGTTTATTACTGAATTATCTAAATTTGGTAATACAATGGTATATTTTGTCTTTGTGGACTCTATAAATGAAACAGAACCTTTTTTAGAAGCAATTTGATTATATCTAAATGTATTGCAATTTAATCCTTTGGCTTTCAAATTAACGTAGTCTTTCAATTTACTTAAATCGGCATTAGTATCAATAATACTAGGTAATGGGTTAAATTCACAAATTATAATAACCTTTCTATACAATTCTTCCATTTGCATAAATATTAAAGTCTCTTCTTTTCTGGGTTCAAGTGTAAAAACCCCGTCAGCATCATCTAAACATTTTTCGATTAAATCGCCCATTTTTTTAAGCATAGCCAAGTTAGTGCTCATAACTCTAAAATTTAATATTAATGGATCGTTTGCGCAATTTGTAGAAGTAAGATTAAAAGCCTTTTCTTTAATAGTGATTAATACTTCTTCTAATAATAGTGAATTATACGTTTCTTTAATATAATTGCTATTAGCAGTTGACGCAGCAATAATAGGCTCATTATTATATGAATAAATCTCAAAATCTAAAAATCGGCAACCATTTGCAATGCACTTTTCTAAAGCACAAAGCGCAACAAAGTTATTTTTATAGCCATCACCACAGCAACAATTATAAGCACTTTTAACGTGATAATTTATTAATTTATTATTTGAAGTATCTCTCCCAAACCCGCTATTTGCTTTTACAGTAGGCTCAGAGGTGTTATTAATAGGGTTAAGAAAATAGGTCGTATTTGTTAATGATGGCCAATATATATTTAATTTATTACAACTTCTAGTTTTCAAACTTAATCTATTAGCGACCCAGCTAAATAAAAGCAATACTATAAATATTATTATTGACAATGTTATATAGAAATATTGACCGCTACTAATATTTGGCATTTTAAATGAAGTAACAGGATTAGACATATATATAGTTATACTATTTATTATTATATAATATTATTATAAAATTTTATTATATATTATTATAAAATTTTATTATATATTATTATAAAATTTTATAATAATATTATATAATGTTAAATTTAATTTAAAAATAGTTATTATAACATAAATAATATAATATATTATTAATTATTATAATAATAATATAATATGGCAGGAGGACTATTAAATTTAATAGCGCTAGGAAATCAAAATATTATTTTAACAGGTAATCCTACAAAGAGTTTTTTCAAGTCCACATATTATAAATATACCAATTTTGGATTACAAAAATTTAGAATTGACCAAACCGGACAAATGGAATTAGATGTAACTAAAAAATCCAGTTATAGTTTTAAAATACAACGTTATGGCGATTTATTAATGGATACTTATTTAGTTGTAAAATTACCAAAAATATGGAGCCCGTTATTAAAATATAATGCTAACGACTATAGGCCTTATGAATTTAAATGGATAAAAAATATTGGATGTCAAATTATTGAATCGGTCAATATAACTGTAAATGGTGCAACTATACAAAAATTCAGCGGACATTATTTACAAAATATTGTAGAGCGCGATTTTGATGCACATAAGAAAGCATTATTTGACATTATGACAGGTAATATTAGCGAACTAAATGACCCTGCTAATTATAATAATAGAAATAATAACTATCCAAGTGTATATAAAAACGCGTCTTCTGATATAAGCGGGATTGAGCCGTCAATCAACGAATATAATTTATATATACCAATAAATTCGTGGTTTTCTATGAATTCAATTATGGCATTTCCACTAATTTGCTTGCAATATAGCGAATTAGTTATTAATTTTACATTGCGACCTATAATGGAGTTATTTACAATTAAAGATGTATTATATAATAATGCAGTAAATCCTATACCATATAACAATTTTCCTCAAATACAGCCTAATCAAAATATAATCGAATACCAATTTAAAAGATTTATTAATCCTCCTCCAGTAAGTGATTTGCAGCCAAATGTAGATAGTTATAAAGACTTACCGACTAAAATTAACAGCTCTATTCATTTAATATGTACGCAATGTTTTTTAGCTGAAGAAGAACGAACACATTTTGCCAAAAATACGCAAAATTATTTAATACGAGAGATTTATGAGTATAAATTTGAGCGAGTTATTAAGTCTAATAAAATTAAGTTAGAGTCAAATGGATTAATAAAAAATTGGATGTGGTATTTTCAAAGGAGCGATGTTGCTTTGCGCAACGAATGGTCTAATTATACAAACTGGGTATATGAAAATAAAATTCCAAATGATTTGCAAAAATTAGCTATTGCTCAAAACTTTAAATATTATAGTCCACAATTTAGTTATGCTATTGGTGACATTTCTAAAAATATTTATATTACAGGTAATAGTCCGTCGCTAAATGACCAAACCAATCAATGCGAAATAATGAAAAATTTTGCGCTAATTTTTGATGGTAAATACAGAGAAACGGATTTTGACAGCGCAATATTTAGTAAATTAGAAAAATATAGCAAATCTAATGGAATATGTTCTAAAGTGGGTTTATATAGTTATAATTTTGGATTATCAACTGACCCATTTAAGCAACAACCTAATGGAGCATTAAATACAAATTTTTTTAAAACAATCGAATTTGAATACAATAATTATAGTAATCCGCCACTAGACCCAAGTGCTACTTTTACAACGCTATGTGACCAAGATACAGGAGTAGTAATTGGAACATCAAAAGACCCCACAAATATTTATAAATATTATTACAATTTATATGTTATTGAAGAAAAATATAACGTATTAGTTTTTCAAAACGGATTAGCGGGACTAATGTTTGCTAGCTAGCAAGCAAGTTTTTATATAGTTTTTATAATAGCTTTCATAATAGCTTTCATAATAGCTTTCATAATTTAAGTTTAGCCACTCGTCGCGTCCCATGTCCGTGTTTTTTCTTGGCTTGGCGTGCTAATTTTAATGCCTTAGAATTGGTTGAGCAACCTTCTTCTAATATATTATAATCAACTGCAGCCGCTTTTCCACCAGTTATTGAGCTAGCTAGTCGGGCTAATCCCCAACTTTCTGCAGTTTGGTTGGGTCTAGACCCAGACGAAAAATAGGCTCCTCGTCCCTTATTTACAATTTTGCGAAGAGAATTTATAGAACAGCCGGTTTTTTTAGAGAGATTTGCATTTACAGCAATGTTATTTATCTTATAAATTTTTTGCGCTTTTAATAAATGTTGCGATTTTTTTGACTTATATGATTTAACTTTTTTTCGTGTAATATAAATATGCTTTTTATAAGCATTTCGCGATTTTTTAAGTTGTCTAAGTTGCTGCTTTCTATCTTTCTTAGTAAGGCGGTTAGGTAAATATTTTATAGGTATACTAAGAGGCATAGCAGTCGGTGCTATAAAATAGGTCTATAAAATATAGTTTATTTTATTGTCTTTATATATATTTCTTATATATAACTTAGCAATGAAAGAAAGAATAATTAAATTTGAAAAGAGTAAAATAAGTGGCAAAAAGTATACAGCATATGTTCAAGATAAATCAACCAGAAAAATACGAAAAATACATTTTGGTGCTTCGGATTATGAGCAATATAAAGATAGAACACCGCTAAAATTATATTCGCAAAAAAATCATAATAATCGCAAACGTATGCAAAACTATTTTAATAGGCATTCTGGAACAAAAAAACGCACTACAGCTATTGCTTTAGAAAAGAAAAAATCACATGGTTATTATAATGCGAAAATCTTGAGCCACGTTTATTTGTGGTAAATATAATATTTTTAGGAAATATAATATTTTTAGGAAAAATAATATTTTTAAATATTTTTAGGAAAAATAATATTTTTAAATATTTTTAGGAAAAATATTGGTAAATAATATATTTTTATATATTTTTATATATTTTTATATACTATATAAACCATGCTTTTGCAATTATTTACTGAATTTATAGGGACTTTTATTTTCTTAGGGGTAATATTAAAAACAGGCGACGCGCTGGCTATTGGTTTAACACTTGCAGCCGTTATTTATTTTGGAGGTAAAGTGTCAGGAGGCCATTTTAATCCTGCTGTAAGTTTTATGATGTTGTTATCTAATAAAATCGACGTAGCTAAATTTGTTGCTTTTATAATTGCTCAATTATTAGGTGGAACTGCTGCGCTAGTATTTCATACTTATACAAAATAAAGTAATTTAGTAATATATTTAGAAACTATTTAGAAATATTTTTATAATCTAAAATTAGTATAAAAATATTTAGAAACTATTAAAACGTCGGAGTCTCATAATATGCTTCAGGACCACAATAGTCAAATTTAGAGTTACCTGTAATACTTGGCTTACACTCATAAACATTATTTGCATCTTTATTATAGGTGAAAAAAGTAGATTCCTTAGTTTCGAGGCTATTATTATCAAATACCATTTGTTGGTTATAACTATGCTCTCGTGGTCCTGTTAAATTAGCTATTTGTTTTTCATAGAAACCATTTATAGTATTCAAATAACTGCTTATAACACTCACTGGAGCATTTCCAGACGAAGGAATAGTTTCTAATCTTTTCAATTCCATTGCTAAATCAGTATTACTTGGGTACGAGTTAGCTGGTATAGAACCTAATGCACTATAAGGTGCTTCTCCTAGACCTCCTTGCGTTACAGGTCTTCCTGCTGTTCCAAAATAATCATTGTTACTAAAATCGGTTAATTGTGCGCTAGTAAATGAGCCACTCGTGTCCTGGTTTATTTCACCCATACAATTAAAAAATTGGTCCGAATTTAATAAATATTGATTAGGGTTTGTTAAATTAAAAAGACTATTGTTTTTATTTAATAGTCTATAGCTATAATCCTTGCGTTCTTGTAATAAGGCATTAGGAAGCGCAACACGATAAACGGCTTGAAGACTGTTTAATATAGAGTTAAAACTAGAATTTTGCTGAGCTGTTAGGTCAGACCGTTTTAATTGCCTTTGTAAATTCTCAGTTCTCGCTTTTAAGACTAAAGCATCGTTCAGCTGTGTAAGTTGTGTTATATTATTATTTAAGGTTGCTTCATTAAACCCATTAAGAGAACCGGGCTGTATATTGGGAGAGCGCGACCCACTTATAATTGCATTAATTTCATTTCTAATATTACTTGTTGAAATAAAAATTAATATGTCATTAGGCATAGTTTTTGGGTCATTAAAAATATTGGTTTTGCTTTCACTTTTAGAAAATAACATACCTCTTTTGTTAAATAATCGTCCAGTTGGTTCTAAAGTATTACATATGTTATTAGTTGCATTGAAAACTAGCTGATCATAACTTAGGTCTATGGAACCGCTAATGCTTTGTTTAATAATATTTTTAATGTTTGAGCAATCTGTTATATTGCTGGTGTTGTCTGTAACACCACTATAATTAAAATTTATATCATTATTATTGTAAAATGAACTTCCTGAGCAACAAGTGACATCATAAATACTTTGATTAATAGTGCTGTTTGCTAGCAAACCACGTTCATTTTGTGATGCTATGTTGTCAAACATACATTGCGACTCCCATTGACAAAAAACATTAGATGTAATAATATTGCAAATGTCTAATCTATATTTATTTACACTATTGGGGATTAGACTATAACTGTAACTTATATCATATATTGGAACACAGTTTCCAGAGTCCGGTTTCATTGTGCAATTAGAACAATCTTTGTTATTATTAGCTAGGTTTTCTCTCCTTTTATTTTCACTAGTTGTCATAAATAATACATAACTAGATGACACTATTATAAATAGTAAGACCGCCATTTTGAATAAATTTCTATATTTATTACTAATTTTCATAATAATATTAATATATATTAGTATATACTAATATTATTTATTAAAATTTTTATAAACTATAAACTATAAACTATAAACTATAAACTATAAACTATAAACTATAAACTATAAACTATAATATTATTTAAATTTTTATTCTAAATAAGATTTTATAGTCTTTTATTTTTTATATGTTCTATGTTTCTTACTATATTTTCTATGTGCTTTTATAGTTGTTTTATGTTTCTTATGTGATGTTTTTACTTTTTTAAAATGTGCAATCTTTCTAGTATATTTACTTAGTAACGATTTTTTATTTTTCTTGGTTCCTCCTCTACTACGTGGTCTTGCACTATATCTACTATCTCCTCTACTATCTTCATCTCTTCTCCAATCTCTTGTAGCATCTCTTGTAGCATCTCTTTCAGTAGGTCCTCTATATCTTCTATCTCCTCTTATATGAGGTCCTCTACTAGGTCCTCCACTATCTCCTCTATATCCTATACTATGTTCTGGTACAGGAGGCGGTCGAAGATAAGTTAAAGGCAGCGAACGTGTAAAATCTCGAAGTTGTTTCTCTCCATATTCGCGAGACGCATTTATACTCTCTAAAAATTTTGTCATATGATTTGTTAAATCACTATTACGTTTAGCTAGATTACGTCCAGGCACGGCAAACCAAGCATATGGGTCTATTACTTCACTGGTTATATACGGGATAAGCATTATTGGTCTTAAATAGCCTTCATAAAATTTCTTATAATCTAAAAGGTAATCACCGGTTAAAAATTTATAAATAATATCCAGAATACGCAATATTTCAATAGTGAGAACACAATTTAAGTCATCACCTGAACCTCTATTATGTGCAGTTAATATATATATATTAGCAGGACCAAATTCTATTTTCAATTTATCTGTGAATCTATTAAATTCGTGTGTATCTGTATTATGATTTTGAATAGATAGTATAATTACGTTATAAGGAAAACTTTCGTTTCTAATTTTGATTAACATATCAAAGATTATATCCAAAGATTGAACCAAACCGTATGCATTTGCTAAATCTACAACTAAAACGGATATATGTTCTTCCCTATAAAAATCCCTTCTATGTATATTACCCAATAGCCAAGTATGCATTTCTTTTCGTATTTCTAATATTTGATCAAAATAATAATCAGCACATCTTAAATCATAATCTTTAGAAATAGAGGCTGCTATTTTTTTATCAATTACTTGTTTAAGAGGATCCCATACTATTTCAGAAGCTGTAATTTTTTCATATTCATCTTCACCGTTGTATTCTATCATTGTATTCAAAGCAATTATTAATGAATCAAATGTTTGTGGTTCTTTAGCGAGTTGGGAATGCGGTTTTTGCCGTAATTTTTCAGTTAAATATAACCGCGCATCTTCAGGTCGTGGTGATTTAGCATAAGATGGTGCTCTTGTTATTAGTCTTATAGTAGTACCTCTACCTACGCATGGTCCCGATGTTCCCGATGTTCCCGATGTTCCCAATGTTCCCGATGTTCCCGATGTTCCCGATGTTCCCGATGTTCCCAATGTTCCCGATGTTCCCGATGTTCCCGATGTTCCCAATATTTCTTCTTCTTCTTCTACAATTGGTAATAATATACCAGATGAACTTCTTTTAATTGTTGGTTTTCCTGTACTTCCTTCTACTTCTTCTACTAGTTCTCCTTCTTCTAGTTCTCCTTCTTCTTCTAGCATCACTTTATATATATAATATTATAATATTATAATAAATGTGAATTGTATTGATTATTAACAATAATAAATTTGGTATTAAGCGCCAATTCTTCTAAATTAGCGCTATTTGTATAAGTGCATGCACTTCTTAATCCCCCTAAATAATTTTCAATAGTATTTTTTAATGGACCTTTATAAGCAACTTTGAGTTCTCGCCCTTCAGAGCTCCTATAATCACTATTATTATTGGCAGCATAATTATTTTTCATTGCATAAGTCGAGCTCATACCATAAAACAGTTTATGCTTAGCTCCCGTTTTTTCATCGTTAATAATTTGTCCTGGATTTTCATCGTGCCCTGCAAATGCTCCGCCAATCATTACAAAATCAGCACCAGCTCCAAATGCTTTTGCTAAATCACCCGGACAAGTAATGCCGCCATCACTCAAAACATAAGACTTGTTATGTTTATTTTGATCATATTCATAGCATATTTCAAGATTAATGCGATTATACTCAGTGCACTCTTGTACGCATTCTAAAATACAGCTAAGCTGTGGCATACCTACTCCAGTTTGAATTCGCGTAGTGCATGCACTCCCTCCACCGATGCCTACTTTAACAATATCAATTTCTAATGCATTTAATAACTCTATTCCCTCACTTGTGCATACATTACCCGCTATAATAATCTTTTCAGGATACTCAGCCCTTAATGTTTTACAAAAATCATTAAATTTAGAAATGTAACCATTTGCTATATCAACACAAATGAATTTACACTCGAAATTATCTAAAATAAATGTTAAATTTTTATAATCGTCATCACCTATTCCCGTTGAAATCATAAAATAATCAGGATTTAGCTTAGACTCACTATTTTCTTTATTATAATCTAGCAAATCTTGTAACTTATGAAATTTATGAAGCGCAGTAATAATTTTATAAGTGCTTAATACTTTATATAATTCCAATGTTCCAATAGTTGTCATATTTGCTGCAATAATAGGTATTCCTGTCCATAGTACTCCATTTTGAAAAACAATTGTTCTTTCCAAAACTACATCTTTTCTACTGTTTAATTTCGATTTTTTAGGAAGAATTAATACATCTCTAAAATCGAGATATTTATCCATACTATCAAATTTATACATATAAATATTATCACCCATGCTAATGCTATTTATTTACTAATTATTTAATTTGAATTGTGTTTAAATGTTTTCTAAATATTATAATATGTTATAATAATATAACATATTAAATTATGACTTTATTTGAATATCCAATATATTCAGGAGATTCTATATTTGGTAAATTAAAAAAAACACAAGGAACGTGTCCGGCAAAAACAGACATATGTAATAACTTTCCAAACAGTTTTTATGTTATAGATGGTACTGTATCACTTCCTCTATGTAGTAGTGCCTCATTTAGATTTACAGAAAATAAAGAGGAATCTCCTAGTGGCTGTTGTGTAGTTGATACCTCATATGACACGTGCGATAGTATGTTAGAAGCTAAAGGCGTTACAAATACTGCAGGAAAATATTATGATATGGGCATAGATATAACAGATGCAAGCGGAGAAAATCAGCGCTCAATATGTCATTCGGCACCAATTAGAAAAAGAACTTTAGTAATAACCGATTTTATTACTATAATTATTGCTAGTGCTGTTATATTAATTCTAACTGCAATAGTCGGTGGATGTTACGAATTCATCTTAAAATATGGCGAATGCAAAGACTGTATTTATTATAAATCAACTTGCACAAATAGGAAAAGATTGAGCGTTATTGAATATATGTTTCCTAGTGTAGTATGTAATTATCCATATCAAGAATGTAATAAAGGCGCAGGCACAGGCACAGGTGAAAGCACATTAACCGGTGGCGGACCAGAAAAGAGCGGTTTTATAAGTACATACGCAGAATATACTGCAAATGGAACAAAATGTATAACTTTACACGAGGTTGAAAGCAAACAAACAAAACCTTTTCCGTATAATTTAATAGATTATGCTAATGACAGTATTAAGTTAGAATTAATAAGAATACCTATGAGAGCTTTTGCGCTATTTTTTCTATATACGGCACTTTTTACTAGACAAATTCTCTCGTATATATTGAAAAAATGCTCTATAAAATATCAACAAGTTGTAAAAAATAATGCAGTGGTAAGCAATATTATGTTTCTCTTTTTAACAGGAATTTTGTTCAATATTATTGCTAAATATACAGGTATAACAGGATTACACGGAGCAAATGGTTACATATTATATTTTCTAATAATGGTATCATCAGTTATGTTTTCTTTAAGTTGTGTGGCTGCAATATTTGTCTTATGGTGGTATCCTTCACTAGTATTTGAAAAATACTATATACAATGCAACATTCCTCGTAATTATTATAAAATGGTCAATATTAGAAAAATGTTTTATTCTCTCACTGATAAAAAGCGACCATTAAGTAGAAGAATTCTATTTATAATAATTGATATATTACTATTAATTCCACTAATAATTGTTGCAATGATGTCATTATGTTTTGGCGTGTTTGGCTCTACTATTGCATTCCTTTATATAGTAGTATCATTATTATTTAATATGTTTTATATACCATTATCTAATACTGTAGAATTTTTAGATATTATTAAAAGTCACGGCAATTTATTAACAATATTGTTTTGCGTAACAGTATTAGTCGCATCAATTAATAAAATGAATGCAGTAACAAGTGGAATATTAGGCGGATTAATGGCTTTCATTATTTTATATACATTAATTAGAAATGCAAAATAAAGCAAAATAAAATTTAATATATTAAATAATAATATAAATATAAATCGTTAATATTATAATTAAATTATAAAGATGGGAAAGAAAAAATCAGGAGATAAAAAGGAACTACCATTTGTAAGCATATGTACTCCTACATTTAATAGACGCCCTTTTTGGGAGTATACTATTAAATGTTTTATGCATCAAAATTATCCAAAAGATAAAATGGAATGGATTATTATTGATGATGGAACAGATAAAATAAAAGATCTAGTGGAAAGTATTCCACAAGTGAAATATTATGAATATGACACCAAAATGCCTTTAGGTAAAAAAAGAAATATTATGCACGATAAGTCTAAAGGCGATATAATTGTATATATGGATGACGATGATTATTATCCTCCTGAGCGCGTTTCTCACGCCGTAAATATGTTAATGACTCATCCCTCTGCACTATGTGCTGGTGCTAGTGAAATATATATTTGGTTCAAGCATATTCAAAAAATGTTTCAATTTGGTCCTTATGGTCCAAATCATGCAACAGCAGGGACATTTGCTTTCAAGCGTGAATTATTAAAAGACCACAGATATGAGGACCACGCTGCTTTAGCAGAAGAAAAAGCATTTTTGAAGAATTATAGTGTTCCTTTTGTTCAATTAGAGCCGAAGAAAACCATTTTAGTATTTTCGCACATTCACAATACATTTGATAAGAAAAAATTATTAGAGCAAGGAGAAAACGATTATCAAAAAACGTCACCAAGAACCGTTGATGAATTTGTTAAAGATGCTGCTATGCGGCATTTTTATATGGAGAAAATAGATGGACTATTACAAAATTATAAACCAGGTGACCCGTCAAACAAGCCTGACGTATTAAAGCAAATTAAAGAAATTGAGGAAGAGCGTAAAAGTATGGCAATGCAGCAAAGCGGCGGACAAGGTCAAATTGTGTTAAATCAAAATGGGCAACAAATAGTGTTAAACAATGAGCAAATAGTTCAAATAATTCAAAAGCAACAAGAACAGTTACAGCATTTTGCAAAAATGTTAGAAGATAAAGATAAGATTATTAGCAGTTTAGAGTCGCAATTAGAAGTTTATAAAATTATGAATGAAAAGAATAATTCAATTATTCAATTATTACAAAAAAACCAATAACTAATTAATACAATAGTTATATTATATAATATAATATATAATATAATATTAATGTTTTTATCAAGCATTTGTGCCCCTGCTTTAATATATATAGGATTTTCATTAATTCAAATATTTATAGATATTTATAGCAACAAAATTAATGAGGCATTTTTAAAATTTATATTTATGCTAATATTTACTTTAATAATTAATATATTGTGCGATCTAGGATTTGTTGTTATTGCATGGATTATTGTTTTTATACCTATTATTATGATGACAATTATATCTACGCTATTATTACATGTTTTCGGTCTTGACCCTAAATCTAAAGATTTAAAATCCAACATACGTAATGCTAGCGACAGCTCAAATAACGACATTGAATTAACCACTAATGAGTTATTAAATCAGCAAAAATATGCATATGAATACGATCAATATAAAAGCGAAGAACGAATAGATAGAGATAAATTACGTCATAAGCTATATGATAACATTGACGAAGTATATAAATTACCTTTAAATTCTGACTCTGTGTATGACTTATCTAATAATCCTACAAAATACTTTATTGTTGATAAAGTATTAAACTATTTTAGCGAATTTTCATTTGCTAAGCAACTAGTCAATTCTCAATTATATCATACAATCTTTGCAAAAAGTTTAGCGCAAGATAATATATTATACAATGATTATATTAGTTCTAGACCAAGTTCTATAAATTATGCTTTACCTACAGTTAGTATAGCTGGAATAAATAGTGCTATAACTACTAATGGTGTAAATAATGTAAATAATCCTAATAATCCCAATAAATATAAAAGCTATTATGCCAAATATGATAATGAATATAAAGTAGATGGTTATGACTTATTTAAGCGCAATAAATACGAAAGTGTTAAACGCGATTTAGAAGCTAAAGATCCGCAAGTTAGTTCTGTTCAAATTAATGCAACGTTAGAAACTAATTGGAATAAATTGTCAGCTGCCGAACAAAATGCTTGGAATAACTCTAGTGATGCTGAAAAAACAACTGATTATAAACTGAAATATGATGACACAGATCTAACAAGTTACGATACACATAAAGCAGAAAATATTATATCATCATTAAGTAAATATGCAGACGACAGACCATGTCCTATAAATGAAACACCTTTAACATATAAATCAAAAACTGGACTAGTTTGTTATGAAATTTGTCCTCCTGGAAAAATAAGAAATGCTGCAGGAGTTTGCGCGCCTGTAAATAAATACAACTAAGCTAAACACTAAGCAAAACACTAAGCAAAACATTTAGCTAAACACTAAGCTAAACACTTTATTAAAATATATTAAAAACATTAATTTAATAATTTTATTATTAAATTATTATGAATATTGTAAATACTAGCATTACATCACCTTATACAGACTACGAATATGCTAGTATGTGGGCATTTATTATTTTTTTTATCATTTTTTTATTATTAGTTTAATTTTTTAACATATAGTTAAAACATTTTAAAAACATTTTAATTTATTATTAATATACTTATGAATAAATTAAATAATGATTGGAGTTGTTGGATACATTATCAAAATGATAATGAGTGGACTCTCGAAAGTTATAAACACATTGCCAAATTTTCTTATTTAAAAGAAATAACATTATTTATTGAAAACTTGCACGAGTCTATTATTAAAAAAACAATGGTTTTTTTTATGAAAGACTCCATATTACCTTTATGGGAAACAGAGGACAATATTGATGGTGGATGTTTTTCATATAAAATAAGCAATAATAATATTGTTGATATTTTTAAAATTTTATTATATAAGATTGTGGGTAATACTTTAATTGATGATGAAAATATAAACCTTAATATAAATGGAATATCTATTAGTCCTAAGAAAAATTTCTGCATAATAAAAATATGGATGAAAAAAATGGATTGTTTTGACAATTTTGACACGTCGTCTACTAAAGACCCGTTTGCTATTCATACTATATTTGCAATTGAAGAACAAATATGCGTATTTAAGCAACATAAATAGCTAGGTTATTAATTAATTACTTAACTAATTATTGGAACTTGGCAACGATGATAAGCACATTTTAATTTCACCCAATGAAGCAACATTATATTTTACAATAAGAGGCCTGTTGTTTTCTAAATAAATTTCTATTTGATTACATAAATTTGTGCATTTAATAAAGTATAATAGATTTTTGAGAGAATATTCGCCTTGTATTATTTTATTATGTTGCTTATTTAATATTTGCATATTAGCATTGTTTTCACTTCTTCTAATTTCAGCTTTAGCAAATTGACCAGAGCATTTAAATATTAATTCGTCTTCGACCGATTTTATTTCTATTTTTTCTGAAATAGCTGCTAAATCTCTAATTATTTTTTGAAAGTCATTTGAAGGCATATTAATAACAGATGAAAATTTTACATCTGGTATTTCTAATTCGTCTTGTTCTGGTTCTATTAGCTTTAACTTTTGAATTTTTGATTGTTTTATAGTTCCATTTTCAAATTTTAATCCTAACTCAGTTACAATACCTTCATTGTAATCATCGTTTTCAATATAAATAGTTAATGTGTCATCATTATCTATTGTTGTAATTAATTTGAATAAATGGAGAATATTAACACCCACTATTATTTTTTCTTCTTTACATTCAAAAAATTCAAAATTTTCCGCTTTTAAAAACAAGTGCACCAAAATTGTATGCGTCTTATCCATATTAATTATTTTAATTCCTTGTTTTGTAAATACTATGTTTGTTTCCAATAAAATATCTTTCAATGCAGCCATTAATATGCGAAATGGTGCAATTTGAACGGTTTTTATTGTTAATTTATTATTATTACTAACGCATTCGTTTGATAACATATATTTTATTTAGTTTAAAAACTGGTTAAATCTTTAAGTAAAAATTTAAAATATAATATATTATTTGTATTATTATTATTTATAACTATTATATATAAGTAATAATTAATTTAGTTATATATAATACTTATAAATAATAATAATTAATTTAGTTATAAATAAAGTGTTTATGTTGTTGATTGTGTTTGTTTTAAAGGGTCTGTAAATGCGCTTGAATAACCAGTTGCCCTATTTGATATAGCATCTTTGGTGTCATTAGCCTTGTTTTTCGCACTATCTACATTTGAAGATGCATTATCAGCAACTGATGATTTTGGTGCGGGTGTAGGAGTTGGGTCAGCAACAGGTTGTGTGGGCGGTGGTGGTGTATATATTTCTTGTGTATTTGAATTTTTGTTGCTATTATTGTCATTATTGTCATTTGAATTTTTGTTGCTATTATTATCATTACTAGTGCTTATTGTGGCAGAATCATTAGGAGAACCATAAATATTTATTACCATACCCTCAAATAGGCTATTTTTATAAACTAATATACCAATTAATGGTAACACTAATAATAATAGCAATATTACTAGTTTAATAGTATTATAACTCTTAAATCTATGCAAAAAGTTTTTTTTTGTCATATATTAGAGTATATTATAATAACACATATTATAATATAAAAGTCCAAACAAATAATTAATTAATATATAAAAAATTATATTAATTAATCCCTTAACCTATTAAAGTCCTATTTACTAATTTATTTAATAACTTGAGAGACTTAATAATGAACTAATCATATTATAAATAGTCATAGTTTGAAATCAATATATCAAACTATAATTATATTAATGCTGTTTTTTTAAATACTAACAATATATATATAAAGCGGTTGCCTAATTAGGCAAGCCTACATTTTCCGCCTTCTTGTGCCTTTGCCTTTTCTGCCTTTACGTTTTGTGCCTTCTCTCTTTACCCAGCCAAATTTTCCTTTTTGTGTAAAATAGCCCGCTTTTTCTAAACGCTTCTCTCTTTTTGCGCGATTATATAGTTTCTTTGAAACAACGTGGCCTCGTTTATTCATTAATAAATCCGCTTTAGTTAGCCCTCCTTTTGTTTTGTAAGCTGTACCATGCCAAATCTGAGCGCGCGAACCTATTAACATAGGATATTTGTGTCCGTGAATATGATACATACCGTCGTCAGCCTTCATAAATTTTTTGGTCATCTTCTTTATTTATATTATAATTAAAGAAAATAATTATTTCTAAAATATATATAAAATTTGATTATAAAATTTATTTATAAAATTTATTTATAAAATTTATTTATAAAATTTATTTATAAAATTTGTTTAAAAATAATATATTTTATATATTTTAAGTATATAATATATGTCTGATTATAATAAAATAATTAGCACTATTAATAGTGTTTCGAGCAGTTATAGTTATAGTCCTGACCCAGCTAATTTAATATGTATTGACTCATCAAATAATAGAATAGGCATAAATACTTTAAATCCTGATGAATCTATAGATATTAGTGGAGGAAGAGTAAGAGCTAAAGATTATATTTTTATAGATTCGAGTAATAATACTAGAGAGCTTAAAGATATAATAAATGCTATTATTGGTAAAATTCCTGATTTAAGCAATATAAGAATAGTTTAATAATTCAATAATTCAATAATTCAATAATTTAATACAACCACTAAATCTATCAATTACCAAATAGTTTATATCTTTAGCACTTGATATTAAAAATATAAATCCATCTGAATTATTAAATAATGGCCCAATATAGTTTAATGATATACTTGAATAGTTAAAGCTATTGTCAAATGTTAATATATTATTTATATGTTCAACATATGACATAATAGTGATTGAACTACTATTATATAATCCAAAACTATAATTGTTTGGTTCCACATCCCCTGGAATTCTATTTAAATATTTCATACTAATAGTTGCATTAATTTCATATATTCCACTTAAATCAGGAACTCTTAATTTACCACTTGGTTTAGTGCTACTAATATCTAATATGCGAAAAATACCACTACCACTGTTAGCTATTTTGTCGTCTATTGTTTTAAATTGTAATGGAACATATTTATATATATTGTTTGTGCTAGCATTATTAAAAATCAAATTGCCAGAATTTTCTATTATATAATTTACTACATTATTAATTGCAAATGAACCTACACTATTTCCAGAAATCTCTCTATTTAAATCTAGCGAAGCATAATGATTTTTAGTATACATATTTGACCAAGATGAATTAGAGTTGTAAATTTTTATTCTATTCATGCTTATGTCAGACATATCAAGCGCTACAGATTTTGGCTCATTTGAACTATGCACTAAAGAATAAGTCGGCATTATTAGAGAGGCAACATTGCTAAAATCTAATCTCTTATTTATTCTCAAATTACTTATGTCACAATTATTTCGAATGTCTAATTTATTAGACACATTTATATTACCAAATGTTGAAGTTGTTGCTACTGATGTAACAATACCTCCATTATCAATTATAGGGTTTCCACATAAATCTCTAATATTACTCACTATTAATATCCCATTAATACTGCAATCGCGAGCAAACAATCGTTCACAACTAATTGTCAATGCTCTGAAATTAACACTATTTAAAATATTTCCACTTAGTGTTTGAAACGACCCTCTGCTTATATCTAAATTAGCATTGCAAAATACAGCACCATTAAAATTCGCACATATATCAACTTTAATAGCGCTACAATCTACGTTTCTTATAAATGAATTAGTCGAATTTATTGTTGTTAATGTAGAATTTGCTATTGTTAAAGTTGTGAAAGAAGTGCTATTTCCACCAGAAAAAGTTCCCGTAACATTGAGATTTCTTATAGTCATATTTCCACATACATCTACACGATTAGCAACACGTAAATATGATACATCTAAATTAATTGCACTCAAATCCTTTAACACTAGTTTGCTAATACTTAAATCCAATATTTCTGCACTAATAGTATTTATACTTTTACTAGTAATCGAGCTTCCGCTTATATTTGTGTAACTTATATATTTAATTAGAGCACTACTTGCATCTATATTATTTAGACAACTTATGTCTCTTATATTAGCATTAGCACCTACTTCCAGTTTATTTACATAAATTAAATTCGTTGGTTCGGTTCCAACAATATCAATTGAATAACGCGGTCTTTTTGTGTTGACTCCTATTCGATTATTACTTGTATCTATACATACAACATTAGACGTATCTACAAAACTATTTACATCAGCATTTGTTTTTTTTATATTTGCTACTATTTTATTTGTTAGCGACGGCGGCATTTATATAAATTTTGAGATAAAATAAAAAAATAAAACGCATTAATTAATAAGTATTACAATAGTATTATATATTATTTAATAATATGTCAAGTTAGCACTGCAAGCCTCGTTATAATAAGATTTATAATTTGAATTGCAATTTTTTTTCATAGTTTGGCATTTTGCGCCATACATTATATTTTGCATATAACTATAATTGGTTAATGAAGAGTATTTGTTACAATAATTGCTATTAGTGCTGGATATAAGATTTGAGCTATTTATATTATTTGCATTATTATAATTGCTTATAATAGCATTAAAATTTTTCTTAATATCGGTTTCATTACCTTCATAATACGTTCTACCTGCAACTAACTTGAATTTGTTATTAAAATTATTTCTAATTTCACGAACAAGTAATGGTGAGTTATCATATTCATAAATATCTAAAAATCTAGAACCTTTTTTATAATCTTTCCTAAATTTAGTTATATCATTATTTTTTGAATACCCTATTTTATAACGCTGTGTTCCTACTAATTCTGCTGGTTGAATTAAATACAATAAACCTTTGTCATTAATCATAAAATAGTCATAAATATTTATTTTTAAAAAACATAAATATTTATCAATTTTTAACAATATTATTGTATGTATAAAGTAATTTTTTATGTAGCATTTGTTGCTTAATCTGCTTTAGCTTTCATAGCTTTCATAACTTCTTCAGGTGCTTTAGCCTGTGCATTAGCCTCTGCATTAGTCTTCGCAGGTTCTTTTGTGGTTTTAGGCTCAGGCATACCCTCTCTTGTCTTATTTATTAATTGTTCTAATTTAGGTCCTCCTAAATATTTCATTGCTATTAATAAATTAGTAGCTATTATTGAAACAATTAGTGCTAGTGTTACATTTTTCTTAAAATAGTATACTAATCCTGCTATTAAAAATAAACTTAATAATGCTGCAATTTGCTTTTTCATAACATAATTAATGGCTAATGCTAACGTAATCAAATATAAAATATTAGTCAATACATTTTTTGAAATAGGTATTTTGGAAAACTTCCTCGATGAACTTAACCTCCTTGACATATTTAAGCTTCTTGACATTTTAAACATCGTTGTTTATATAAATAAGAAAATAATTTAAATTTGTAAATATAATTTAAATATAATTTAAATATAATAATTTATTATTATTTATTTTACTTTATTTGCAATAAAATAAAATAAAATAAAAGAAAATTTGAAAATAATATTAAATATGTCTATTAATTAAAAATTTGGCCATTCTCATAACAGTTGTATTTTGAGAACCTAATTTATAATTATCTTGTATAGGTTTATATTCTACTTTTGGATAACAACAATGAATATCTGTTATTGCTTCAGGAGTTATTATAGTAGGTGTTATTTGTAGTCTTATTGTTAATTGTCCAGACCTTGGATATACATTTTTACTGCTAACATATTTTATAAAAAGACTATTATTGTTACTTTCAGTTAGCAATTGATTGTTTATTAAGTTATTAAAATTGGAAATAGCCTGACCAGTATTATTATTATATATTAAAATAGTTTGAATAGTTCCATTAATATTTTCTATAGTAATATAGCTTAAATCTATACTACTTGCATCAGTTAGTAATCGAGTTAAGCTTATGTCTGAATAAACTGTTCCTATTCCTAATAAATTAGGCGTGCGTTCATGTAATATTGGGTCAACAATTTTTATAGAACTTGTCAATATTTCAACAAAGGCTGGTTGCGTAATAGATTGATTAATTATTAATGTAGGACGCTGTGTTTCACTAATAGTACTAGAACTTCCATAAGCTCTCCAAGTATTAGTTTGTGCCTTATAAAAAAATATAGGCTCACTATTGTCGTTTTCTAGTAATATTTTTCTTTTAATAACATTTCTATTGTTAGCATTGTCCAATAATATATATTTTATGTATGTATACATAACCGAGTTATCGTTAAAAGTAACATTACTTATATCAGTAAAATCTATTTGTAATAATGATAATGAATTATTAGAATAGCTTAGTGTTTTCAATACATAAGTTTCAGCATTTGTATCAAAATATTTTCTATCTGCAAAAGTAATAGTATAAGATTGATTTAAATCAATATAACTTAAATCCTTTATTAATTCAGTATTTACTAAAGTATTTACTAAAGCATCTGTTTTAAATATTTTTTCATTAAAGCAAATATCACTAGTATTATTAAAAATAACAGTAGGTGGTGTTAAATCAGGAATTGTTATATCGAGATAAATATTAGATAAATCTATTGTTTGATATAAAGATTTTTTATATTGAATATTTAATTTTACTGTTATGCTATTTGAATAATAACTGTTTATTAATAGCTTAGAACCAGTAAATTCATAACTACTATTAACATATAGCGTTGGTTTATTAGTAATATTGTAATCACTAGACACTATATTAAAAACACTTGTAATAATGTTATATAAATTATTTACATTAGTATATAAAGTTTCATAATTAACTATAGAGGCACTATTATAGGCTTGAAAACCTACAATATTATTGGTTCCTTTTGGAAAAGGACTACTATAATAAGTAACATTAGCATAATTATATAAAACATAACTATAATCTAGTATAAAATTAGCATTTAATAAATTAAAATTATAATACAAATCACTATATAATTGTGTAGGATCACTATTAACACTAGTATGCAAATTTCTATATCTTATTTGTAGATTATTACTATTATTACTAGCTATCATATATTTATAACTTTGAAAAATGACCAAATAATTATAATTACGCACTTCAACTTCTTTTCGCATAAGGTCTAGGTCATTATTTAAAGTATAAAAAGCTTTAAAACAATAATCCAAATAACTTACATCATTATTTGTTAATACATTTCCATTAGCCAAAACAATATTACTAGTTAAATTATTTAAATTATATAAATTCAATAGTGCTATTATGTTGTTTTCTCCAAAATATAATGACATATTAGTTAAAATATTTTCAACATTGTATTCTAATAGCATTAGTGTATTATCCAAATACTCAATATTTGTATAATTAAAATCTAGTACCATATTTAGAAAATTAGTTATATTTACTAAGTAACTGTGTCTAATATTATAGTTATTTATTGTGTCATTAAAAGTAAATAATAATATTTGTATGTTATCAAATATTTCTTGTTGTAATCTATTTAACATCGCTACACTCACTTCATTTGTATAAAAATTAGTTATTGAATCACTTGGGTCAGGTCTTAACAAATTAATATAATAATTTATATTATCATTATCTTTAAAAACTAATTCTAGTGTGCTATTTTGATTTTGATTTTGATTTTGATTTTGAACATTAGGAAAACTAATTTCAAATATTTTTATCATATATGTTAATTTGTAATATAGCGGAATGATTTTATTTCTCATTGATAATAATACATTCAAATTTGTAGCATTGAAAACTACAATTTGCGATGCAGCTAAATCGTATAAGTTAAATGGTATAGTAAAACTTATGTCTAATAACTTATAGTTCAATTTAGTTACATCAATATAATCTGTCAAATATAAATTACTAGCCCGCAATGAATTTTTAAATATATTTATATCAAAATAGTCATTTAAATCTATTATATAGCTATGGCTAGATAATTTATTGTCAATTGAATTATAAGATAGTTCAGTAATAGTATTTATGCTAGTATCATAACTATTCAAAAAAATTTCTGAATATTGTCTGTATATATTGCCTGTTTTTCTAATAGGCATATTGTTCAAATATATAGGTTGTATATCAAATTGTGTTAAGTAGTTATTAGTGTTAGCCAGTTCATCATTTATTGTATAAGAAATATATACATTATATTCTTCATTACTCGATAAATCACGCAACGTATTTAAATTTAAAGGTCGCTCATTGTAAAAATTATATATATCATTATCAGCTATATCTAACAAATAATTGTCACTATTTGTTGATTCGTTTAATGTAGTTTCTAATGTTAATGCAGGACTATTTACTTGATAATTCACTATTGTTGTTGGGCTAAATTTATGAAAGATTAATGTTTGGTTTTCATCAAAGTAAACATTATTATACAAATTTTGCTTTGTTAGCCCGCATAGTGATTCCTTATTATTACTTGTGTCCTTTATACTTAAAAAAACAATATTAGTCAAATCGCTAATATTTGCACTTAAATTGTTATTACTTAACTCGTTATTACTTAACTCGTTATATCCTAGTTTATTAAAAATTCTGTAATCATAAAAGTTATTACTTAACTCTGGCTTATAAGAATAAATTATATTGCTCGTAATAGTTAGTGACCCATTATAAAATGTTATAAAATCTCTTAATGCAGGTGCATTAACTACATTTGAAAATTCTGTAAAACTATCACTATAAACAATATATTCATATGTTCCAAACAATACCTCTTTATTAGTGCTTAAAATGTCATTAGATAAATACCAATTGTTATTATTATTATAATAAATGTCTAGTGTAAAAGTTACGTAATTACCTGTAATATTTGTAACTCTAATTCTAGGTGCAAGCAATTTTTCATTGTAATTATATTCGTTAGCGTTATCCAAATTTAATACTTTGGATGGTGGCTTTCCATAGAAAAAATTGCTAATTTTATATTTAAAGCTGTCCGCTAATAATGTTTTTGTTAATAATTTATTACTTTTAAAAAAATCAATATAATTTATAATTTCATCTAATAACTGTTGCGAGCCAACTTTATAAAAATTAAAATTTTTATGATTATAAAAAAGTGTTCTAATATCTTCTTCGTATATGTTGAGTGCAGGGTTAGCCTCTCGTTTTATAACATTTAAAGAGCTATCAAAATCATATTTAAACAAATTTATGTATGTATTGCTAAAATTATAACCTGTTCCTCTGTATTCAACTAAATATTTATTTGTATTATTTCTCATTATGGAGGTTAATGAGTAATCATTAACTGTAAAACTAACATCAGGTCTTAACTCTAAATTTGTGTGTTTTCTAATTATTAGTTTATGCGGTTGTTGTTTTATATTATATAGCATATTGTGCTGAATATTTTGTTGTGTAATACAAGTAATATTTACAAAAGACGTGTCTCCACCACCGCTTACATTAAATCGCTGTGTTAGTAATACTCTATTTTTTAGAACATCACCAGTTATATTATTAGTAACTAAATAATTCGTGTTTAAAATTTTATCTTCACAAATTGCATCTATTACATAATTATTCAAAATAATTGTTTGCTTAGAAAAAATTATGTTATTTTTTATTACAATTTGCCCACCCATATTTGGAAAGTTTTCGCAATAATAATATAATAACGCTGGTGTTGTGGCATCAATATTTAATTGAGTATAGCTCGAATTAGAATTTTTATTTATTATTGATACGCCTGGAAGATTTCTTCTAAATATGTTTTTCGTATATTCAACACCTCCATTATGTGTTCCATCTTTTGTAATAGAAAATTTTATAGGATTATGAAAATTTTTAAAACCATATTGATAAAATCTATAATTACCAATACTTAAATGTAAATCTCTCCCACTTGTATTATCAATTGTAAAATTTGGTCTAGAATTTGGATTATTTAAATTGCTTATGTCTACAACATATGAACTATCTATAACTACATTATTTTCGTTATTGTCTATTACATCATATAAGTCAGTATAAATATTTTTACTATCATATACAAAGATATTTGAATAGCTAGCATTATTACTTAGTTCAATGCTCAATCTATTAAAATCACCACTTACTGTTAAAGTAACATTATTACAATAATAGTTCTTAGCATTTATAGTATAAGAAGTGTCACTAACAATTGACACAACATTACTTATAATATATAGTCCATTACATATATCAAATTCTTGCGTTATTATATTAAATGCCAAGTTATGCGATACATCAAATTTATATGTCCCATTATATAAACTATATTTGGTATAAGTTTTATTTGTTAGTGTGGGAAAATTAAAATTTAATAGTTCACTAAAATTATAACTATTGTTTTGCACTAATGGTAAACTAGTTATAACATTTACCTTACGTTGTGTATTACTATATATATTATTACTATTACTTATATCATAATTTATAGTATACGCCCCATTAATGTTTTCATTAACAGCATTGATTGTATTGACATTTTCAAAGCTTAGTGTAAATCCATCATAATAATCTAAAACGCGTCCTCCAAGTTCTACATATTTTTCAAATTTTTTATGATAATAAGTAATATAGTTATTGCCACGACTATCTTTTTGATAATTTAAATTTATAAATGGCGGAAATCTTTCAACACTAATAGTTCTAAAACGCTGTTCAGCAATGTTACCCTGATTATCACTAACAATATAATTTTGCCTATAATTTCTAACAAAGTTATTAGCACAACCGTCAAATAATATATTACATACATCTATTGCTGAGCCTATTATTGAGCCGTTAATAATATTATAGCTTATGCTTATATTAGAACTTGTAAAATTGTAACCGCCACTGATTGTTTGGAAAGAATTATCAATATAATTTACTTCTCCGCTTACAATATCGCTTATATTTATTCCTGGGTCAAGTAAAACAATATTATTTGTTATCGATTTTTTATAATAATTCTCATAATTATTATATAAATTATTAAAATTAGCATAACTAGCAATATTTATTAATAGAGCACTAATAGAAGTTGCGCTTAATAATGGATACTTTAAATTAGAATTAGAATTAGAATTAGAATTAGATTGAAAATTTCTATTACTTAATAAAGTTACTTGCGGAGGTGTAGTGTCTACAAATTTTAAATTATATTCTAAAAAACTAATCTGGTCAATAGGAGCTTGTGATATATCCCGTGCATAAAAATAAATTTTATATGTTTTTGATATATTTAAACTGTCTATGTTTTCATATTCTACATTTACAAACGAAGTCTCCAATGGTATATTATTTGCATCGGTAGCTCTTAATTTAAATTTAACACAATTATTAGTTCCACCTTTACGAAAAATACCAGACTTGACTGCTTCGCAAATAATGTTTTGATTATTTGCTATAGTACTATCAGTTTCATATTTGAATGATAAACTTAGGTCATAAAATGGAGAACCTATATTTGTTGTATTTATTAATTTAGTATTAATATATATGTTTTCTGTTAATTTATACTCTAGAATACCATTGCTAGTACTTACTTCAATATATGGATATAATTTTGGTTTATTTGAAGCAATTATAGCAATATTTCTAGTTAAGGTTTGCACGTTTGCAAACCTGTCTTGTACCTCGTAAATAATTCTATAATTGTAGCTAGAATCCTTATATAATAATGTGTTTTGCAGCATTTGAGTTGTAATGTTTTCATATGAAAGTGTAGAATTGGTTATGTTATTCCTTTGACTTCTTATATTTATATTAGAATTTGCAAATGAAGTTCGTGTTCCTTGATCATACGCATACGCACCATATTCTATATAATATGAGTTTTCTGCTATATTGTATGTGTTACCTGACAATGTGTAATAGAAATCACCGCATATTGTTATTAGTGGAGGTGTTCTATCTGCAACATCTAATATTCGAGTTCTATTACTAGTTGTGTTGTATAAATCTGTTGAACTATAATATATATTATATGTTCCAGCACTTGGCTCCATTATATTGAGACAATTATCAAATGTTATTTTATAATTTGTTCCATTATATGATAAATCCCTTCTATAATTCTTAAAGAAAAAGTCGTCATATATGCTATAACTTGTTACACCAAATATTAGCGAAGCATCACTTAATGGTGTATATATTTCGTGACTTATACCAGCGCTAGGAAAAGAAATTAGTGGCGGATTATTAATTACTCTAATAGTTCTTGTTCTACTATAAAAACTGCTTGAATATGCTGATGGAAAATAATTTACACTGTTATCACCTAGTCTATATATTAGAGCAGATGGGTCAAAAAGTGAAGTTCCACCACTTACTGAAGTTGTAGTATTTGCTTGAAAATTATAACTAATATCAAAGCTAATAGAAGTTGTTGTTAATCTCTTATGGTTAAAAGACACATCTCTCAAAATATTAACATTAGTGTCTCCAAAACTAATAGTTAATAGCGATGAATTGTTCAAAAAACTAATATCTAAACTAGTGCTTACATCTATAATTCTAACATTCCGTAGTGTTTGATAAGAATTGTCTTGATTATCACTTATATCATATATTAAACTGAAAGATGTGTCTCTTATAGAAAATAAACTCTTAATAGTATTATTGTTACTTAGATCATTAATTGTTAGTATTGATTGTCTATAACTATTATTACTAATAGTTATTTGATAACTAATATTAGCTTTGCTGTTAACATTATTACTTAAATCAAAATTAAATAATATTGAGCTTAATTCTTGAATAAAATTATAACTGCTATTAGGTTTACTATAATCGAGCGCTACATATGAAAAATCTTTGAAACTTGCACCAAAATAAACATAATTATAACTAGTGGAATAAGAACTAGCAGGATAATAATTAACAAACGAAAAATCTATAACTGGTATTCTAAGATTTATTATATCTACCTTTCTTATTACACTATAACTGTTGTTTGAGTCGCTTATGTCATAATTAAATAGCAGTTGTGGTAGTTTTAAATTGAGAGATTTGCTAATTGTTACACTATTTAATATTCTATTTATGCTATTATCAAAATAATTACTTATGTCATTAAATGTAAATAGACCTGGATTATTATTATAACGCAAAGTTCTGGTTATATTTGGCTTTTGTGCATAATTATCGCTTACATCAAAGTCATATAAAACTTTGCTAAGGTCAGCGAAGCTTCTATATGCAACAAAACTAAAATCTATATTAAAACTAGTGTCCCTACTATGTATGCTACGATTACTAGAAGTATAATTAGTATCATAAGTCGCTAATCGACTATCATTAAGTATGTAATTGATTGAAGCAAAGTTTGGAAATAAAAAAAATGGTGGTTTAGTATCAACAACACGTATTCTTCGAGTTAATCTTAATGGAATATTAGAACCGCTTATACTAATAATATAATTAAATGAATAATCAGTCGCATTAACGTTATTTAAGCATATATCACTGTTATAACTTATATCATAAATAGTTGGACCTAATAATACATTTCTACTTGACTCAAAAATTCCATTGCCTGGAATTATATTAGGAATAAAAGGTGTTGTGATTAATGGGTTGCTTATACTATATACTTTTAATCCTGCGTCTCTATAACTAGTACTATTTCTTGAAAAATCAATAAATATTATTGCATTGCCACTTAATTCAACATATGGAATAGCTACAAAACTCAGTATTAAACTAATGTCTTGTGACCAATTATTATAAATATCTTTTGCTCTATAATTTATAATACAACTTGAATCAATAGTTATAACATTTAAACTTAATTCTTTAGTGCTAGAATTATAATTTATATTTGTTCCTGTTCCAAGTCTTAGTAATGTAAATGAAATATCACGAATATATGATAAATCATATATAGAGTCGTCGCTATATTGAATTAGTGGTTTATTTGAAACATAACTATTATAATTAGAAATAGTCCTTAAAGTAACAAAGCATATATCTTGTAAAATATTAAATGTTCTTGCTCTTGGAAAACTATACAAAGTTGTTGTGCTATAATTAAGCGTGTTTTTATCATAAAATTTTAGCACAGGACTAGTAGTATCTATAATGTTAATAGTATAAGTCCTTGAACCGTTCTTTATATTTTGATTAAAAAATCTATTTCTAATTAAAGATGTATCATAAAAATAATCTCCTCCTGACAATCCTTTTGTAGAAATTGTTAGATTATAAGAGCCTATATATGAAATATCAATCAAATTGCTAGCATCTGTTGTAAAAAAATTTTTAGGATTAAAGCGACCACTCACTTTACAATTGTCTTCTGGCCAAATAGGGCTATTAAAACTAATTTCAAAAAAATAATTATTTACCTTTAAACTACAGTTTAATGAAAAATCTTCATTAATGTTTGGTCTCTGATACTTTAAATTAAAATTCAAACTAATAGTCGATATATCTAAATTTTGTTCTATTGAATCTAATTTTATAGAATTAGTAGATGAACCTATAGTAATTTCATTAGTTGTTTCATTAATATTAATTTTATCTAGTTTATTTCGTTGATCATTAAATATTGGACTTCTTGAATTATCATAAATTAGAGGAGTTTGATTATTATTTAATATTCTAATGGTGTCATTGCCACTATTTCTAAATAATAGTACAGATCTATAATAAGCATAATAATTTTTTTGTGAAATTCTTAAATATTCTGTATTAGTAGCAGATCCTTGTTGTTGTGTATATGAAAAACTTGTATTGTTTGTTAAAGGTATTATAGTTCTAGCATCATTATTATTAAAATAATAACCACTTATTGTTACTTCAAATGGTATATTAATTTTCTGTCTACTTGTATCAAAAATATACACCTTTATATTATCAAAAAAATTATAATTCGGGTTAAAAGTATTATTTTGAAATTGTAAAATATTACTATAAATATTATTGTTTTGTAAATAATTACTGCTTATTTCAATAACAGGACCGCTATTTACATTTATTTTTCTAATATTTTCAATACTTGTATTCTCATAATCAATAACCTTATAATATATATTATAAGTGAATAACCCGCTAAGTATATTGTTTGAAATTTCTTGATTAATAGTTTCTTCTGATGATGGAATAGTTGTAATAAAATCTTGTATATTAAGATTGTGTCCGTATTTATCAGCAGCAATATAAGAAAGTTCTTTGTAACTTGAATCTAAATTAAGTTCATATATATTAGACGTGTGCAAACTTTCACTAAGATCATAATAGTTATATTGTTGATTCATTAATTTTAAGTAACTTGTGCCGCTAGGCCTGTATGACCCTCCTTGTAAATGTGGTAATTCAGTGTAAAAAAATTTCGAATTATATGACACTTCTTGCAGTGATGTTCTATTTAAAAGTGCTATATTTACATTTGAAAAATCATCAAATACCTTAATTTTAAATGAACCGTGATAATAACTTTTAGTATTATGCTCAACTTTTCTCAGCCTAGAAGGTTGGTATGTTGTATCTATTGCTATACAATTACTTATATCATCATTATTTAAACGCATTGGAAAAGCACTTGATACATCAATAATAATATATGAACCTTTTCCTAATCCAAAATTTAAGTTATAAATAGTAGTTGGGTTATTATTCGTATAAGTAGAATGATTATTTTTATTAAAGCTAAATTTATACACGCCATTAATAGATGATAAATCTAGTGCGCTGACGTTATTTAAAAATTCATTGTTATTAGGCAAATTATTACTAATAATATAGCTACAACTTGAAGAATAGTAAAACAAATTATTATTGCTTATTTCTTTATTACCAAATCTTCCTGCACTAGCTCCATAGCTAAAGTCATATGATTTTATTGATAAGTTTATATTACTTGATTCAGTATAATTTTTTATAGAAAAACTTATGTCTCCATAATAATAATTTAAACCACTTACATCCCTAAGTATATATAAATTACCGCTTATGTCAAGATCATTGTCTCTATAAAATAGTTTGTTGTTGCTATTATCGGCGTTAGCAGGTATTGTTAGTGTAAAACTAGTATTTGGTGTTTGTAAATTATAATTACTTGTTAATAAATTACCGCTTATAGTAAATGGAAAATTACTGCAAAAGTCAGTTGTTGTTTTAAATGTATAACTTCTAGAATTCATAAAATAAAAATTACTTCTAACATCTGTTAGCGAGCTATCATAAATTGTTCTATAGCCGTGATTAATATTTAATAATTGGTATGAAGTATCATAAAATCTAAAAAAATCACCATTAATAAAACTAATATCTTGCCCACGAGACACATAAATAACAATAGGTTCGGTGTTTAATGCTTCAAAACTTATTATATTTGATATATCATTAGATTGTCGTGAAAAAAATGTTAAAGGATAATTATAAGGCACCCCTCTTATCAAATAATTGTTATTTGAATTGTTAAATAAACCAAAACTTATATTAGTAATATAATTATTATTTAAAATATATCTATTATTACTAATACTTGTATAATTAGATATTAAACTAAAACAACTAGTCATTATTTGTATATTATATTTTAAAATATTAAATTAAAACTTTTTTTTAAATCAAAACTTTTTTTTTAAATCAAAACTTTTTTTAAAATCAAAACTTTTGTTTAAATTAAAAATTTATATAATAAAAATTAATATAATAAAAATTAAATATAAATAAAATTAATATAATAAAAATTGAAATTTTTATATAAATAATAGTTACTAAATAAATCTACTATGGCTTCAAGTGAGGAACTTTCTAAAAAGTATCAGAAAAAATCTGACAAAGAGCACGTATTAGACAATCCAGATACATATATTGGTTCTATTGAAAAAATTAGTTCTAATGTTCATATTTACGATGAAGCAACACATAAAATTGTTGAAAAACAAATTACTTATATTCCGGGATTATATAAATTATTTGATGAAGGTATTGTGAATTGTCGTGATCATGTTATTCGTATGGAGCAATTAATGGCTTCAGTTCCGTCTTTAACAAATGATGAAAATAACTATCCTGTTACAAAGATTGACATTTCAATTGATGACACAGGAGTTATTACACTAACAAATGACGGTAATGGTATAGACGTTTCAATTCATCCTGAATATAAAGTTTGGATTCCTGAGCTTATTTTCGCTAATCTACGAACTTCTACAAATTATGTTAAAGAAGAAAAGAAAATTGTAGGAGGCAAAAACGGTTTTGGTTTTAAGCTTGTATTAATTTGGTCAACGTGGGGCAAAATTGAAACTGTGGATGCTAAAACAGGGCAAAAATATATTCAAGAATTTAAGGATAACTTAAACATTATTGAAAAGCCTAAAATTACAAAGTGCAAATCAAAACCTTATACAAGTGTAAGCTTTAAGCCTGATTTTAAACGCTTAGGCATTGAAGGTTTTGACAAAGACTTTATTGCGCTATTAAGGCGGCGAGTATATGATATTGCTGCAGTTACAAATAAATCAATCAAAGTCAAATATAATTCGACCCCTGTTGAAATCAAAACATTTATGCATTATATTGATTTATATATTGGAACCAAGGCAGACAAAGAACGAATTTATGAGCAAGCAAATGAACGCTGGGAATACGCAGTATGCTTAGCACCAAATGAAGAATTTAGTCAAGTAAGTTTTGTAAATGGAATTTTTACATCAAAAGGTGGCAAGCATGTTGAATATATTGTTAATCAAATTGTGCGCAAATTAACGACTTATATTAAAGAAAAGAAACATATTGACGTTAAACCGGCTTCAATCAAAGAGCAACTTATGATTTTCGTAAATTGCACTATTGAAAATCCGGCGTTTGATAGTCAAACAAAAGATTATTTAAATAGCGCTGTTTCAAATTTCGGCTCGGCTTGCGAGGTATCTAGCAAATTTATTGAAAAATTGGCAAAAATGGGAGTAATGGCTACTGCGTGCAATTTAACCGAGGTTAAAGAAAATAAAGCACTTAAGAAAAGTGACGGGACTAAATGTAAAACTATTCGAAATATTCCTAAACTCGTAGATGCTAATTTTGCGGGAACTGCAAAATCTTCGCAATGTGTGCTAATTCTTTGTGAAGGCGACTCCGCAAAATCCGGAATTATTTCGGGTCTTTCACGTGAAGACAGAAACTTTATTGGTGTATATCCGATGAAAGGTAAAATGTTTAATATTAGAGGCGAAAGTATTGGCAAAATTGGTGAAAATAAGGAAATTAGCGAAATTAAGCAAATTGTTGGACTAGAGCACGGAAAAACCTATACTTTACAAGACGTTAATAATAAGCTACGTTATGGAAAACTATTATTTATGACAGACCAAGATTTAGACGGTAGTCATATTAAAGGGCTCGCTATTAATATGATTGAAAGCGAGTGGAGTTCATTAATCGAAATACCTGAATTTATTGGTTATATGAATACTCCTATTTTAAAAGCAACATATGGAAAAGAAGTAATACCATTTTATAATAATGGCGAATATGAGCAATGGAAAAAAGAAAACAGCGATTTTGCTAAGTGGACCATCAAATATTATAAGGGTCTTGGAACAAGCACAAGCAAAGAATTTAAAGAATATTTTGCCAATAAAAAGATTGTAAATTTTACAAGTGTCGAAACTTGTAAAGAAAGCATCGACAAAGTATTTAATAAAAAGCGAGCAAATGACCGCAAAGAGTGGCTGTCTAATTATGACCGTTCTAGTTATTTAAATACATCTAAGCCCTATGTAACTTATGGCGAATTTATAAATAATGATATGATACACTTCTCGATTTATGATAATGAGCGTTCTATTCCTAACATTTGTGACGGTCTTAAAATATGTTTGAGAAAAATCCTATTTGCTGCTCTTAAAAAGAAATTAACTAGCGAAATTAAAGTTGCACAATTTAGTGGCTATGTTTCTGAGCAGTCATGTTATCACCACGGTGAAGCAAGTTTAAATGGCGCAATTATTGGTTTAGCCCAGAATTTTGTCGGCTCAAATAATATTAACTTATTTAAACCAGAAGGGCAGTTTGGAACACGTCTTCAAGGCGGAAAAGATGCAGCCTCTGAAAGGTATATTTTCACATATTTAAATCCTATTACACGCAAAATATTTTCTGAACTTGATGATGCTATTTTAGACTATATTGATGATGACGGTTCAAGCGTTGAACCCATTTATTATGTGCCTATTATTCCTATGATTTTAGTTAACGGCACAAAAGGAATTGGAACAGGGTTTAGCACAGATATTATGTGTTATAATCCTATTCAAATTATTAGCTATTTAGAGGCAAAATTAAATAATGTGAGTAATAAAGCATTGTTAATTGAGCCTTATTATCAAGGGTTTAAGGGCAAGATTTATCCTTGTGACGCAACACATAAAAAATATATTATTAAGGGGTGTTATGAAACAATTGGACCAGACAAAATTCGCATTAGCGAGCTTCCAGTTGGAACTTGGACACAAGACTACAAAGAGTTTTTAGAAGGATTATTAGATACAAAATCCAGCAAAAGCAAATCATCGAAAGCGAACGATGAATATGTTAAAGATTTTGTGGATATGTCTACAGACATAACTGTTGATTTTGAGGTGACGTTTTATCCTGGAATTTTATCTAAATTAGTCTCAGAAGACCACGATTATAGTATTAATGGATTAGAAAAATACTTGAAGCTATATACTAGCCAATGCACTACTAATATGCATTTATTCAATGAAAAGGAACAATTAAATAAGTATGACAATGTTTACGAAATTGTTGACTCCTATTATACTATTCGCTATGATTATTATGCTAAGCGTAAGAAGTATATTATAGAAAGGATTGAGCGCGAACTTAAAGTGTTAAGCAACAAGGCGCGTTTTATTCAATATAATTTAGATGATAAGATTGATTTACGTAAGAAGTCAAAAGACGCGATTTATAAAATTATGGAAGACTTTAAATTTGATTTAGGAGAGACACATGACTACAATTATTTAGTTAAAATGCCTATGGATTCCGTATGTAAAGAAAATGTCGAAAAATTATTAAACGAGCACGAGCTTAAAAAAAATGAATTAGCAACTATTAGTGCGTGCTCTTTAGAGCATATGTGGCTTAAAGAGTTGGATGCATTAAAAAGTGCTTATAGCCAGTTCTTGGAAAGTAATATTAAAAGCGAAGACAAGTCTAAAAAATCTAAGAAAACAAAATAATTTGTTGTAAGTTACTATGGATTGCTTTGAATTTTTTTTATGTTATTTTTATGTTATTTTTATGTTATTTTTATGTTATTTTTGTAATATTTTTGTAATATTTTTGTAATATTTTATATTATAAAATATAAAACATATATTATAATATAAAAAATGGATATTAAAAATTTACTTGTTTATAATTCTAGCAATGATATTAGCTATATTGAATATAATAGACCAGGAATACCATATAAATATGATACAACATACATACATCATAGCAATGCTAATTATAACGATGGTTCTTATTCTACAGACCTAGGTCCCATTAACAATAATTTAATTATTGAAAGCGCAACTAGTAACATAATAATGTCTGTAGCAGAAAATAGAAAAGTTGTTGTTAAAAATAATATGTCTATTAAGGGTAATTTAGATGTTTCTAGTTTAACAACCAATACACTTAGAGCAAAAGATATTAGTTTAAATAATATTTTATATTTGAATTCAACACTTCCAGTAAATGTAATTGGTGATCTTAAAATAAGTGGAACTATTAGTCAAACAAACATAACAGGTATTAGTAATGAACAAAGAAAAGGTTTTACCAGCAATAACACTTCTTTAACTACAAGCACATTTACAAATGGAGACATTAGCTTAAGTAGAATATTTAAATCAAATATTTATTCATCTAATATTATAAGCTCATATATATATAATAGTCCTATTGGTTATATTAATGAAAATATAAGTATTCCAGCCAAGGCTAATTTTACGGATGTTTCATTAATTAGTTTAACATTAGATAGTTCAATAAATGGTCTAAATTATATTAAATTTTGCAATAGTGCTAATTATATTACTATTAAAACTTCAAATGATTATTCTAAATTAGCAATTAACAAACCTTTAATTATTGGGCCTTCACAAATTAATACTAATATTAGCAATATTAGTGTTTTTAATGGTGACATTAGTTGTAATACATTATATTATTCAAAATTAAATCCCGACATAAAATTAAATAATTATTTTGATGTTTCTATTGGTGCTATTAGTCTCTCTGGAAATATTATTCCTAGTGTTAATAATAGATTTAATATAGGTTCTAATAATTACAAATTTAATGAAATATACAGCACTAAGTTTTTTGGATTTTTAGATGGAACTTGTGCATTAGCCAATAATTTGGTTAAAAATCTTGATATGAGTTTTAATAATTTAGACATTAGTGGAATTATTAAGTTTAATGGAAGTAATTTAAGCCAGACTTTAACAGGCACTTATTTAACTATTTCAGGTGCAGATTTATCTTTTCAAGAGCTAAGCGGAAGAATAGTTAACTTAAGCGGAAATGTACATTCAAGAGCTTTTGTTGATTTATGTCTTAATACCCATTATCTTAGAAGACCAGCATTTGAACTTTCCTTTCAAGAGCTAAGTGGAATAATAGTTAACTTAAGTGGAAATGTATATTCGCGTGCATTTGTTGATACGTGTCTCAATACAAATTATGTAAAAATAAACACCACTAACGCTAGAGAATTTAGAATTTTTAATGATAAGTTTATTTTTGAAAACTCGGGTAATTATATACAAAAAATTGATAGTGCTTATAATAGCACAGTAATTAGTGAATGGAGAACTGATTGGCTAGGTCCAAACAATGCTGTTATAAGATTTCACGCAAATGGAGACATTACTAATATAAATAATTCTTATAGTGGTTGGAGTGATATTAGATTAAAAGAAAACATTGTTAATACTGGTCCTAAATTAAAAGATTTATTAAAAGTTAGAGTTGTTAATTATAATCTAAAAGGTTTGGCTAGCACTAATAAACATATAGGCGTTATTGCTCAAGAGTTAGAAACAATTTTTCCTAGTCTAGTTTCAGAAGATGAACTAAGCATAGAAGATGTTAATGCTGGTAAAACAGAAAGCTATAAATCTGTTAAATATAGTTGTTTTACATTAATATTAATTAAAGCCCTACAAGAAGAGCAAGAAATTATAAACAAATTAGACTCTAGAATAGAGGTATTAAATGAAGACTACAAGGTCTATAAAGATTTACATGAAGAGACTAAATTAATGAGCGCTACTATAAATACTTTAAAAGAAGAAAATGTTGCTTTAAAATATAAATTAGATGAAATTTTAAGCGAATTAAGAAAAACTATTATAGTCTAAAACCACGGTTTTTGTTCTAATACTTTATTAGTTTTATTCGAATAAATTGGATGCATTATTGGCATATGCATAGTGCTGGCATCTTCTCTATATTTTAAGTATGCAACTGCTTCATTAAATACATTATTTATGCAAAAATTTAAAACGTGATTATTTAGCTCATTTACTTGCATTTGTATATTAGTATCTAAATTTTTAGAATATTGTAAATACATAGAGCGCATAACTGTTACAATTTGGTCTTCGGGTTGCTCATCTACTGAAATTCGTTTTTGCGATTTAGTATATACACCGCTTCTTATTCCGTTTTGTATATATTGAATATTTTGCTTTGAAAAATAAGTATCTGACAATGGTGAGCGTATAAAATTACCTGCTAATACATTTTGATAGTTTGTATTTGTATTTATTGGTATTTTGTCCATCATAGAAAATAATGTAGAAGTATTAGGACCCATTATATTTATTTTTCCATTTGCTATTTTTACATTTGCATTTGACATTTATTATATTAATATATAATTATTAATATAATTTTTATTTGTAATATTTTATTTTGTAATATTTTATTTGTAATATTTTATTTGTAATATTTTATTTGTGATCTGTCAATAAAATATATTTTATTTATATAATAAAATGATAACTAAATTTAATAAAATGGTTTTAATGGTTGCTAGTATATTATTAATATTAGGATTAATAATTATAGGTATTGTAATTGCTAGAACTTTAGCAGAAGAGGTATTTCCTCCCGTTGTTACTGATTGCCCTGATTATTGGAATGTTACATATAATGCTGCTAATGAAGTAATATGTACAAATAATCAAATAAATTCTGGAAAAGCAATATCTAATTGTCGTAACTATCCGACTTCTCGATTTACTGTTAATGGAACCTCTGATGCTGATAAATTGTGTGAAAAATCTAAATGGGCAAAAGATTGTAATATACATTGGGATGGAATTACAAATAATCCTAAAGCTTGTGCAAATACAACAATGTAAAATAATGTAAAATATATTAAGTTTAATTATAAATATAAAATATAAATATATTATTTATATTTATAATAATAAAAATGGCTCTTAACTATAGTTATAAACATGATATAAGTTATATAAATTATAATAGTAAAAATATACCTTGGAAACTCAATACTTCGTATATTTCTCAAAATAATCAAGCTATTAATTCGCTTCTAAATCTTGGGTCAATTAATAATAATTTACTTATTGAGAGCTCACAAAATGATATAGTCTTTAATACACCACAAAATAAAAATAGTATTGTTAAAAATAATATGACTGTTAATAATAACTTAGATGTTTCAAATATTTTAACAACTGCTAAAATGGACACTAATGCTGATATTAGTCTAATTAATATACTTTATTTTCCTTCATTACCTGTTAATATAGTTGGAGACTTAATTGTAAATGGTTCTATTACTTCACAAAGTGTGCTTAAAGACTCGTCTTCACAATTTTTTAATAGTATTTTGTCAACAAGCAAATTTACAGATGTAAGTGTTGCTAGTTCTGATATTTTTTCTTCAGATTTTTCTTATATGAATATTTTTGATACTTACATTTATAATAGTATTATTGGATATGACAATTCTAATAATAGTGCTCCAGCTAAGGCTATTTTTACGGATGTTTCATTAATTAGTTTAATATTAGATAGTTCAATAAATAGTCTTAATTATATTAAATTTTGCAATAGTGCTAATTCTATTACTATTGAAACTTCGAATAATTTTTCTAAATTAGCAATTAGCAAACCGTTAGTTATTGGGCCTTCACAAATTGTTAGTAATATTAGTAATATTAGTGTTTTTAATGGTGATATTAGTTGCAATACTTTATATTATTCACAATTATTTCCAGACGTTAAATTAAATAAATATTTTGACATTTCTATAGGACAAGTTAGTGTTTCTGGAAATGTTATTCCTAGTGTTAATAATAGATTTAATATAGGTTCCACTAATTACAAATTTAATGAAATATACAGTGCCAATTTTTTTGGATTTTTAGATGGGTCTTGTAGTTTAGCCAATGACTTGAAAAAAAACTTGGACATGAGTTTTAATAATTTAGATATTGGTGGAACATTTACATTAAATAACCTAAATTTGTCTCAATTTTTGTCAGGCGACCTTAAAACTATTACATCAAGTATTAGTGATTTTAGTAATGCAAATAGAAGTTTGCTCGATTTGAGTATAAGTCTTTATTCAAAATCAGATTTTGATTTATGTCTTAATACAAATATTACTAAAAGAAGCTTGTTAGAAAGTTCATTTAGTCGGCTAACTAATGACGTAACAAATATTAGTAATAGTGTGTATTCAAAGTCCGATTTCGATTTATGTCTTAATAGAAATTTATTAAGGATTAATGATTTAAGCGCTATTGTATCAGTAGTGTCAAGTCCATCTGAAATATATCCTAACTTAAGTTATTTAAATAGCTCTTTAGTTAAAGTAAATAGCGCAAAAGTTAGTGATGAATTAGTATTTCCTTATGCTATAACTTATATTGATGATAATGTTGAAGATACAAATATAAGAGAGCGTTATTCGTATAGACAGACAACAAATAAAGCAACTACTACAGTAACTAGTGCATATACTATTACATATACACGTGTATGGACATCAACCCCTATTTATACTGATGTTGATATTCAACCTGATAATGCATCACATCTATATGTAATGATGCAGGCTATAAGACAAACTGGAGTTTCATGGAGAAGAAAGTGGTATGATGTTGATTCAAACACAACAGCACAAGCTGTATATAGAAAAAAAACACAGGCTCATACAAGAACTGAACTAGGACCTGTTACTACTAAATATGAAGTGGATGGCTATAGGACATGGCAGGGTCATAGAGATGAAAATACATCAACACGAACTTTAGCAGTTATTTCAAGTTCTGCAGAAAAATCACTAATTATATCAGCAATTAATGCATATAATTCCAGTGTGCCATACTTCATAGGTGCTACAATCATAAATTCATATAGTACTGGTGGTACTATTACAGCTGATGATAATTATATATACCATATATTTACTAGTAATGGAACCTTTAGGCCTAACTTTACTGGGCCTATAGAAGCATTATTAGTTGGTGGTGGTGGAAGTGGTGCTAGACCCCCAACCTTTGGCGGGGCAGGTGGTGGTGGTGGTGGTGGCGGTGTTATACATATACAAGAGAGGAATGTATCTCCAGGAGATTATGATATTGTTATAGGTAATGGTGGAAGAGGAACTCTCAATGAGAGTGGTTCAGATACTACGGCATTTGGTGCGACTGCTGCAGGTGGAGGTCGTGGACGACCTGATGTGGGTAATGGTATTGCGGGCGGTTGTGGTGGTGGTGTAAGCAGTGCTAATATTTTATTATCAGGGGGTAGCAAAAGTGGTAACTTTACAGGGGATTCCAATAACACAGCTACGAGCCATGGTGGTAATGGTGGTAACTTAACGAATATTACTACTAATCCAATACGCGGGTCAGGTGGTGGAGGTGCAGGTGGTAATGCTCCAAATATAACTACAGAAGGCGTTAGTAATACAGGTGAAACTGGCAGCGGTGCTGGAGGCATAGGGCTAGAAAGTAATATCCTTGGAACAACTTATTATTGGGGTGGTGGCGGTGGGGGTGCGGTTAACACTTTTGGAAATACTGGATTTACGGGTGGATATGGAGGAAAAGGAGGTGGTGGTGGAGGTGTAGGCCAGCGCGGCGTTGGCGGAGGCGGAGGTGGCGAGGGTGGTACTAACTCATATATCTCGAATGGTGGTAAAGGAGGATATGATTATTATGGCAATGGTGGTAATGGTGCCCCCAATACTGGTGGTGGTGGAGGTGGTTGTCTACAAGGGGGTACTCCTGGTAATGGTGGCTCCGGTATTGTAATAATTCGTTACCAATCTACCCTGGCACAACGCAGAGCAAACTGGAAATGGTATAATGGTACTACTTGGAACACTAGTATTACTGACTGGACTACAGGTCGACCAAAAGTTGGCACTCGTGCAGCAATATTTTCAAATGGACAATTGTATGATTATAGTGAAACAGATAGTAACCTAGCAGTTTTTAAAAATACAAATTACAGAGAAACTATAGTAACCCAGGTGCCTGAAAATGATGAATTATATGCCGACCACACTTTTCGTACTTGGGAACAGCATAGAACTAATGCTATAACCTTGTCAAGCACTTACATTACTTACAAATTAGTTTCTATTCATAGTTCTCCTGCAAATACAACAAATACAACAATAGCAAATTTTGCGGAACAAGCTGGTTTTGATAATATATTTATTGGAGGAAAACGTAGAGCCGGCTCAAGTGCTAATGGCAGATCTAGTAATGATTGGGCTTGGGACGATGCAACCAACTGGGACTATGAGGAGTTTTTTCGAGGCTATACAGTAACAACCTATAATTCAACATTTACAGGAGGCACTACTCCTGTTGGTTCTAGCACTACAACAAATAGACCTCAAGATGCTAGTACTAATACAACACCTACTGTTTTTCATACATCAACAGATATTTCTCAAACTAATGTAAAACTGCCACAACTTGTATCTTCAAGCAATGGTTCTATTATAGCAACAGCTACAGCAATAAAAGTCCTTGATCTTCCAGCTGATCCTTCAAATACAACTTCCACTAATAGAAATGTTAGTGGTTACACAGATATTGCTAATGGCTCTAACACTCGAACAATTCAATACTTTACTAACTATGCTAGCACTGGTAATACTAATCCAGTTAATGTAACTGACTATGAAATACAAGTAAGAACTCTAAAATATGAATATGATACATTTTCATATGATAATAGCTATAATGCTAATAATGGTTTAACAACTGGTTCATTTAAAATTTCTGAAAATAGTAACAACAATTCAAATTATAGTGATTTAAGCTTTATTACAATACCTACAAATTATTCGTGTATAGCAATAACTAATGATGGAATGTTTGTTGCACTTGGTAAAGCAAGCAATGTTACTGTATATATTAGAGATATTAGTGGTTGGATTATTCTAGGCTCTCCAATTACTATTAATTTTAGTGCATATACTAACACTGATGTCGGAATAAAACCTATAGAACTTACAGATATTAACTGGAGAAAAAATCTTCAAAATCTTGCTATAAATTTTAATTATTTTACTGATTCAGCTACTTCACAATTAATATTGGCTTTTGGTGATACAAGAAATGTTATAAAAGTATATAGTTATAGTGGTGGAACTTGGTCATTAACTAACGGTTTCTATAAAGTAACAGGAGGAAGCTGGGGGTCTGATCCTTTAACAAGTTATAGCGCTAGTGTTCTCGGTGTATCTACTGATACTAATTTTGGTTATTTTGTAATACTTTCTCAAAGTCCTAGCGTATTAGGATTTAGTGTTGATGATAAATTTTATACATACAACTGCACAACTACTAATAATACTATAAGAGGTTCACGCCAAACATTACAAGCTAGTCATAATAATTATAAAAATATTATAGCTTTTAAAATGACTTCTGGTGCTGAAAAAATTATTGTATCAAATACTTATTATGTCTTTATTTATAATTGGTCTGCAACTAATTGGACATCTATTAGGACTATTAATTATGTTAGTTCTGCTATAACATTTACTTACCCTAATACTAGCACTACTCGTATTCCGGCTGGACCTAGAAGTCTTGATATTAGCAATATTAGCGCTAATGAGTGTGTATTTGCTATAGGTTTTCCTGATGTTCTTATAGACATATCAGCTAATAGGAAGGTGCGAGGTTATGTTGAATATTGGAAATTAACAGATAGTTCATTAAATAGGTTAGCAACATTGATGCCTCGAAAACGAGACTTTAATAATTCGAGTGTTGATAGTGATGAATATTTTTTTAGTGCTGGCGGTATTAAAATTACAAATGCAAACACTATAATTGTAGCTCCAAATTTTAAATTTCATTTTAATGGTACTACTAAAAAATATGAGTTAGATCCGCAGATTGATACTTGGTCAAATCATTTTAGTAGACAACCTACTCGGTTACTTGCCTCTATACAAAATGAAGTAGAAAATGAACTTGTTAAAATTAGTGCTAGAAATAATAATGTATGGATTGGTGGAAAAAGAGTAACTATTCCTATAAACGCAGGTGGTAAAACATCAATAGATTGGGAATGGACAACACAAAGTTTATGGAACTATCAAAATTTTGCTAGTGGTCAACCTAATAATATACAGGATTTAAGGCTTGAATTTTCAGGTAATGGGTGGAATGATTTAGGGTTATCTAATACTAGGCGTGCCATCTTTTTTAATACCACTACTGATTATTCATCAAAAAATACTTTTACTATTTTTAATAATTTTTTCTTTCATTCAAGTGGATTTTCATCGACTTATTTTCCTACTACTGCATCAACTGATGCATCAAATACTATAATAGCAACATGGTTTTCACGTATTACGTCTTCAAATCCTACCAATAATAATACTATTAATTTTAAAGCAAATGGAGCTATTCGTTATAAGGAGCGCGTTACTTTTAGTGACATTAGATTAAAAGAAAATATAGTTGATACTACTCCTAAATTAGCAGACTTGCTAAAAGTCAGAGTAGTTAATTATAACTTGAAAGGCTCTAAAGGCACTAAACTAATTGGTGTTGTTGCGCAAGAATTAGAGCAGCTATTTCCGAGTTTAGTTAATGATGGTGAATTAAGCCCGCAAGATATTATTCTTGGTAAAACAGAAAGCTATAAATCTGTTAAATATAGTTGTTTTGATGTTATATTAATTAAAGCTTTTCAAGAGCAAATGGCTATTATAAATAAACTTAGCTTGCAGTTAGATGAACTAGAGTGCAAGACTAATTCATTGAAAACTATTAGTCAAGACCACATTATTTTAAAGGAAGAGCTAGACTTTTTGAAGAGCGAAAATGAGTTAATTCAGTTTAATATTAATGAAATAACAAACTTAATGGCTAAATGCTGATTTTTATTATTTTTAAATATAATTATATATTCAAATATATAATTATGTCTATAATATTATATGCTTCATTACCTAATGAAGTGTTAAATTTAATATGGATGCATATTTCTCCATTATTAAAATATAGTTTAAATAAGGAACATTTTAATAAATATTATAACTATCGTTTCCTTAATATTCATAGTAATGCCAATTCTAGCAATTATTCTAGCAATTATTTTAACAATTATAATTATTATTATTATTTAATAAAGCATGATTTGCTAATTTTTAGTGAGCTAGTGTTAAAAATGTATATTGAAAAGTTAGTTAGTGGAGAACTTGTTATTAAAAAACACAATACTATATACTATAAAAATACATTTTTTTATAATTTGATTGATTTTTATTACTATTATAGTAATAATTATAGCAATAATTATAGTAAAAAATTTATAATACAAATTATAAATAAATATAATTTAACTCATTTAATTAAAAAAATACATAAAAATAATGTTAATAAAAATAGTAGATGGAACATATAAATTATTATAACACTAATGACATTAAATATATATATGTAAATGTATGTAATTATATAAAAAATTTAGATAAGCCCAATTCTCCAAAATATTTATATGTATATGGTGATATTGGGATTGGTAAAACGACTATTATTAATAGTATTTTTACTTCATTAAAATACAATATTAATTATATTGATTGTAATCAAAATAAGTTGAGTGTTGAGGAATTGATTAATATGACAAATATTAGCGATGTATATTCTATGTTTTTTAATAATAAACAAAATTATGCGTTAATTATAGATAATATAAACTATTATTCTTATAGTGATAAGAGCTATTTTACAACTTTGATTAAATTATTGAAAAAAAAAAATAGTCATAAGCCTATACCTTTTATATTTATAAATACATTACAAGAGGAGAAAAAATTTGCAGAATTATATAAAATATCGACATTATTAAAAATTAATCCACCGTCAAATAGTCAATTAAAAAATATAATATTAAAATTATATCCTTCTATTTTTGATTTAGAAAATAGTGACCACATAGTAAATAATATATTAGATTATCTTGATAATAAATTTTATAAATTAATAAATATAGACTATTTTTATAAAAATAATATTATAGAATTAAAATTTAATAGTGCTAACGCTAATGCTAATGCTAGTGCTAATGCTAATGCTAGTGCTAATGCCACTATTATTAACAATAGTAATATAAAAATATTGACAAAAAATTTACTTGAGCATAGATTTAATTTAAATGATTTAGATATCATAAATTATTCCGATAGAACAAGTTTGAGTTTGTTATTGCACGAAAATATAATTAAATTATTTAATACTAATTTGTCTATTAGTAATTTGAAAATATATAAAAAAATATTGCAAAATTTTGCGTTTTGTGATTGTATAGACAAAAATATTTTTTTATATCAAATATGGCAATTAAATGATATTACTTATATTATTAAAATATTTTACAATAATTTTATATTATATCAAAATAATTTATTAAGGCATATAGATCAAAAAGATATAATATTTACAAAAATATTGACAAAATATAGCAGTGAATATAATAATTTTAATTTTATATTTTCTAATACTCAATTATATTGCACAAATAAAAAAAATTTGTTACTATATATGTTTGTATCTGAAAAATACGATGAAACGCATATAAAGTTAGTATATAATAGAATTATTAAGCTTATAGATCAGTATATTAACTATAAAATTAATAATTCGAATAAAATTTTAGAGGTTTTAGAGGAGAACATAGAAGTTAATTGTGATGAATTTTTTTATTAGATTATTTTTCCTTAATTAGCTTTCATTAATTAGCTTTCCATAATTAGCTTTCCTTAATTAGCTTTCCTTAATTAGCTTTCCATTCACTAATTTTCCAAGACATTCTCCAATATCTTCATTAGGTAAGCATTCATAAATAACATTGTTTAATTCATTTTTGTAGTAATTTTTACCTTTAATAGTAATTAAAACTAGTTCCTCTTCTTCCTCTTCCTCTTCCTCTTCTTCCTCTTCTTCCTCTTCTTCCTCTTCTTCCTCTTCTTCTTCCGCTTCTTCCTTTCCTTTTGCTTTGCTTACCTCTTCCTCTTCCTCTTCTTCCTCTTCTTCTGTTTCTTCTTCCTTTCCTTTTGCTTTGCTTACCTCTTCTTCCTTTCCTTTTGCTTTGCTTACCTCTTTTTCTTCTTTTGCTTTGCTTACCTCTTTTTCTTCTGTTTCTTTTTCTTCTGTTTCTTCTCCTTCTTCTTCTTCTGTTTCTTCTTCTTCTCCTTCTTCTTCTTCTGTTTCTTCTTCTTCTCCTTCTTCTTCTCCTTCGCCTTCGCCTTCGCCTTCGCCTTCGCCTTCGCCTTCGCCTTCTCCTTCTTCTTCTTCATCTTCGCCTTCTCCTTCTTCTTCGCCTTCGCCTTCGCCTTCTTCCTTTACAATGTTTGTTGTTTCCTTTACACTAACCTCTTCTTCTTCCTCTTGTTCAACAACTTTCTCCAAATCGCATTTCCTTAGATCAAAATCTACTGTTTTTTCTGGATTAGCGTTTTTTAATTTAATAATTTTTGAACTTTGCTCATTTACATTAATTGTAATATTACCTTTGCTCTCTTTTAGTGCATTATATTTTTCAAGCAATTCTTCATAATCTTGTGTTAATTTATTATATTTTTCATTTAATTCAATATGTTCTGGAAGCCTGACTAATAATGTTTTTAATGTGCTAAGTAACTCATTATTTGCTTTATTTTTCTCAATAAAAACGCTAAAATTTGATCTTAAAGATTGTGTAATATCTTGCGATAATTTATTAATAAGCAATGTTAAATCGCTATCCATATTATAAGTATTAATAGTTATATTTTAAATTAATTTAATAAATATTTTAAAACAATTTTAAAAAATATTTATTAAAATGCAAAATATTATTTTACATTTATTTTATAATTTTTAGTAGAATTTTGTTTATTATTAATAGACTTATTATTTAGTATATAGTCTTCATTTTCATCATATAATTCAGGTGTTAATTTTGATAGCGGTTTATCTACAACTAACAAAAGTCGTTCGTGTTTCAATAATTTTCTGTATTCTTGAATATTTAAATTGCCATAAAATTTCTCTAATGTATAATAAGGCGATGGCGCCAATTTAATATTTTTCTCGTAATCATATATTTTGCCATATATATTATTTAATAAATAATAGCGCTCGAACTTTTGCGACGACTCTATATTTTCATTCATTAAATAAGAGCATGCACATTCTGGGCTGCAAAAATTTCCATAACAAAAATAAGTATTCTTAATTTCGTATTTTGGAATTAATATTGTTTGATTATCAAAGTTATATGTGCACCAAAAGCAAGCGCTTTTTTTATTAATATTATTTGTTTTTAATTGTTTAGATAAGTCTTCTAATTTCTTGGATATAGCTTTATTATATAAATTTTTCTCATTATTATTTAATAAAAAATTATCATTATTCAATAATTTTTCTTCATTGTTAAAGAACTTATTAGTAGTGTTCATATTAGAATTGGTATTGTTGGCATTGTTGGCATTGTTGGTATTAGAATTAATATTGGAATTAATATTGGAATTAATATTGGAATTAGAGTTATTATTATTTAATAAGTTTATGTTATTTAAGCTATCTTCATTATTTATTGAATCAGCGTCGTCGTGTTTATTTTCAATATAATCATATTGTATATTCATATTATCAAATTCTTTTATATTGTAAACTGTAGGGTCATAATTAAGGTCGCCTGTAATAATGTCATTTAGCTTACAATTTAAATGTAAAATAATATTGGGTTTATTATCGCTCTGAATTTCTATTTTAGTTTGTTCTATAATTATTCCTCCTTTGGGTTTTCTACCGCGCTTTTTATGAACAACTATTTTAGAAATGTCTAAAATGGATTCATCTTTGCATTCGCATATGCTTTCAATTCCGCCGCTTATTGATATAATTAATATATTGTTTGACATTTCTTGAAGTTTCAGGTTTTCGTAGTATGACTTAGGTTTTCTGCCTTTTTTCTTGGGAAGCATTTTATTTTAATTTAATAAATAACATATAATTTATATTGTTTTAATTTATTATTTAAAACAATATAGATTATTATTGATTACTTATTTAATAATGAATAACGATAAAAATATAAACTGGAACGAAAAATATCGTCCAAATAATTTAGAAAAAATAATTTTAAGCAACTATAATAGGCTACTAATCAAAAATATTCTTGATAAAAATTATTTTCCTAATTTGCTTTTATATGGACCGCCTGGCACAGGTAAAACTACAACAGTCATAAATCTAATAAATAGCTATTTAACTAAATATTATAAAGATAACAAAAAACAAATTATACATTTAAATGCTTCGCACGAACGAGGTATAGAGATTATTAGAAATAATTTATATACTTTTGTGGTAAGTGACAATTTATTTTTCGAGGGTCCAAAGTTTATTATATTAGACGAAGTCGACTATATGACTAATAGCGCTCAATTGGCGTTAAAATATTTAATAGAGCATTATAGTAATTATAATGTTAGATATTGCCTAATTTGCAATTATATTACGAAAATAGATAATAATTTACAAAATTATTTTTGTAAATTAAAATTTAACACTATTCCTTTTAATGAAATCCAAAGCTTCTTAACTTCAATAATTAGTAATGAAAAAATACAAATAAGTGATGAGTGTTTGAAAAACATTATAACTATGTTCAAAAACGATATAAGAGCTATGATTAATTTTTTACAATTAAGCAAGGAAAATACTAAACATTTTATAAATGATGACGTGTATATTAATCTTTATAGTATTAATAACACTCGGAATTTTGAATATTTCAAAAAAACATTTTTAATGCTAGAGCTAAAGCATAAATTCAACTATAGCGAATTCATAAAGTTATATTTATATAGCATATTGAAAAACAATATACATACTATTAGTAATGAAATAATCAACAAAATGGAGTTTTTTATTAATAATTACAATAAATTAAATGATAAAAATATAATTCTCTATAATTTATATTATTTGTTCAAAAATAGCGATGTTTCTTTAAATTGAAATATTAACTATTTAATAAAAGATATTAAATATTATAATTGAAACAATTATAAACATTTGTTATTAATAGTTATTAACTAACAACAATGACTATTGAAACCGAGTGGTTAAAGTTTTTAGAACAAAATGATGCTAATAATGTTGCACATAATGAAGAAAAATATGGTTCTATTAACAGATTAGCTAGCGCTTGTATTAGTGCTAGCATTAATGATAACGTTAGTGATAACGTTAGTGCTAGCGCTTGTGCTAGTGTTATTCCTGAGCAAAATTTCACGAAAAACTGCTCAAATATTTATATATCTACAAAAACGAAGATTTTATTTTTAAATAAGAGTCTTGATATTTTTACGACATTTTGGCTGTTGCCTATTACTGATTATAATAAACAAGAAAAGGGAATAATTAAAAAGCAGATAAAATTCTCATTTGAAAACAGGGATGAATATGAAAAAATGATAGCACAATCGCTAAATGTTGGTAATCTCCATAATAAAATTATTACTCATATTGATAATGAAAAAAAATTCAAACACATTCGCAAATTAAGCATTGGACTATGTAAAAAAGATTTATTATATAGTCGCAATAAGGATAAAAGTGCGTTTTATAATTGCTTTGTATTGTCCTTGAGAATATATATTACAAATGGATTTAAAGAAATACATATCAAAATTTTTAATACGGGTAAAATAGAGATACCTGGAATTCAAAATGATGAGCAATTAAACATAATTATTAATGATTTATTGGCTATATTAAATAAATATATTGATAGTGAATTAACTTGCAATTATAAAATAACGGAAAATGTATTAATAAATTCTAATTTTCATTGTGGGTTTTATATTAATAGAGAGATTTTATACAGTATATTGCGAAATAAATATAATATTAATGCCATTTATGACCCGTGTTCATACCCTGGGATTAGGTGTATTTATTATTGTAGTGATAAAAATGTCAAAATTTCTTATATGATATTTAGAACTGGAAGTATATTAATTGTTGGCAAATGCGATGAAGCTACGTTAAATGTTGTATATGAATATATTAAAAATATATTATCGCTAGAATATGAAAATATTTTTACGGAAGGGTCAAAAATTAAGCAAATAGCGAATAAAAAAAATAAGAAAAAGTTCATACTAATTCAGTAATTTTACTTGCTTTGTCGAGTAATGTAACTATATTATTAATATTGTTAGTGTTAGCGTTAATATTGTTAGTGTTAGCGTTAGTATTGTTAGTATTAGTGTTAGTATTAGTGTTAGTTTCTATTGTTTTTTCCATATTACTTCTTAAATCTAATAAATCGTTGTTTAGTTGCTGTAAATTTATATTATGTTGTATTAGATTTAGTAATTTGATTTCTAATGTTTTAATAGCGTTTATTTTATTTGTTATAAGTGTATGTGTGCATTCATCTTCGTTAGCTTGACTAAAACTTGAACACTCAATAAAATTAACATTATTTACAATGTAGAAAATATTGCATATACTATTTAAATTGTTATCAATACCTTGGTCTATAATATTTTTATTAGTGGTTGTTTGCTTATATGAGAAAATGGTTTTTTTATATGTAAACATAACAGCATCTTTTAGTGTTAATTCAAAATTAGCTGAATTAATATTTATTTGAATTATAAATTCTATAAAATATATATATGCCTTTTCTAATATAGATGTTATTTCATTGCGATTAACAGTGTTGAAATGTAACAAAATATAAATATTTTTAAGCAAAAATAACCCTTTTAGATAAATAAATTCTAAATAATTAGGGTTGGCTATATATCTAAATAGCATATTTTTATAAAACATGCTTGTATATGTTTTTAATAAGTTAATGAAGTCATTGTATAATTCCATTATTATATATTATACAATAATTAATATACAATAATTAATATACAATAATTAATATACAATAATTAATATACAATAATTAATATACAATAATTAATATACAATAATTAATATACAATATTGGATTATTTAGAAATAAGTATTAATTATTTTTAACATATTTAGAAATAAGTTAATATTAACATATTTAGAAATATATATTATATATACTAAAAAACAATTTAAAGTTTTTTAGTATTACATTTATATAAATGAGCAGTGACAATGAAAAATTAGAACTTCCTCCATCTAGCATATGGCCTCATATTGCGAAGATTTCTATTAACGAAGACAAACCTATTATGTTAGATTATTGGTTAGATTCTATTGATAAAAAAGTTATGATTGGTGTTAAAGAAAACAAAGAAAAATTGCTAGTTAAAAATGAAGAAGAATACACAAGTCCGATTGTTAAAATCTATAAAATTGAAGCAATATATATTATATGTACCGAAAACTCTATATATTTAGTATCAACAAATATTGAAACACGTAGAATTAGCTCTTAAGCTTGTTTGCTTTTTTATCTTTTCTTATATATTTTATATTAGCTATTACTAATACAAAATATAATGCAAAATCTCTCACATAGAACTATTTAGTATTTAGAATATTATAAAGATGATTTGTAAAAAAAATGATTTGTATGTTATCTTCTTCCATTGAGAAATAATTATTAATAAAATTTACAATTAACTTGATTATTAAAAATTTATTTTCTTCACTTATAGCTTGATTAATTTCTTTAATATAATATAAAAAATTCTCTAATATATCAATTATTGAGTAACCTTTGTTTATTAGATTTAACATAAAACTTACAGCTTTATGCTTGTTGTAAGTGTTAATATATTCAATTAATTCATCATAATGTTCTATAACTATGTTTGATTCTATGTCTAGCTCTTTAACATCTTTCAATGATGCAAAATTATTATATAATAATATGATTTTTTCTATAGTGTTTATTAAATTGTTAATAGAATTATTAGATAATTTTATTATATATTCTTTAATGTGTGTGTCAATAGTAATATGCTCTTGTGTTAATATATGTGTTAATATATCCCATAAACAAGTGTAAGTTACTTGCTCAAATTTTATAATATCCAATAAGTGTAATAAATTATTATTTATTTTTAATTTATTAGATGTTGTTAACATAAAATATATGTTGTTTTTATGATTTTTTATTAACTCGAAAAAATACATTTGAATAATGTCCGAAAAAAATTCGACATCTTCAATAACTATAAATTTTTTATAACTATTGTTTATGCAATTATTTATAAAAATACGCAGTTCATTTTTATAAAAATTAATTCCTTGGTCTTTTAATAAGCTAATATAACATACGTTAGACTCTATTATTTTTTTATTTCCTTTATAATAGTCTTGCAAAATTATGTTTATTAAACTCGATTTTCCACACCCTGAACAACCTTCAAATATTATATTATAATAATTATTAATTATGAAGTTTTTCAATAAATTCTTATTATTTTCGCTTAACAATAATTGATCTATACTTTTAGGTTTATATTTATGTATTAATAGCTCATTCATATTACTATAAAAGTAATAATCTATTACTTATAATTATTTAACTATTATTATTATTATATTATTATTTAAGCAATTATTATATTATTATTTAAATATTAATTATAAGTTATGAATTATGGTAGAGCTATGAATTATGATATATATTTTAGCATATTAAATATAAGTCGTGACTCTACTTTAAATGATATAAAAAAAGCATATAGGCTTATGTCCATAAAACATCATCCTGATAAAAATGGTAATGATAAAAATGGTAATGATAAAAATGGTAATGCTAGTAGCGAACAATTTAATAAAATCAATGAGGCCTATTCCATTTTAATGAGTAATTACGATAGCATTAAACTTGCTGAAAAAAAACAAGACCACGAATATCTAAATAAGGCGCTAGTTGCTAATCCTGTTAATTGTTATGCAAATAATACAGTTAATGCAGTTAATGACACAATGGTTTCTAAGTATGTTAATGTTATAAATAGCAACTATGAAGACATTATTATTAACTTAGCATTAAATTATAATGAGGCTTATAATGGATGTAATAAACCAATTAATGTTGAAAGAAAAATTAACGTTAATAATATTATAGGGCACGAAAAAGAAACACTTTATGTTCAAATACCCAAAGGAATTGACAATAATGAAATTATTACATTAGTTAATAAAGGTAATAGTTATGTTAATAATGGTGTAAGCCATAGCAATGTTAAAATAATAATACAGCTAATTCCACACGAATTATTTGAGAGAAATGGTCTAGATATAATATTTATTAAATCAATTAGTCTAAAAGAGGCGCTACTAGGGTTTAGTTTTATGTTAAATCATATTAATAGTAAGAGTTATAATATTACATGCACCGAAATTATTCATTTTAATTATGAAAAAATCAAGCCTGCTATGGGATTTATGAGAGATAGCTTTGTAGGCAATCTTATTATAAAGTTTAATATAATATTTCCTGTTTCTCTCTCCTTAGAGACGAAAAAACAGTTGGCAACATTATTATAAAATGTATTATTATTATTGCTTATGTTATTGAATAATAATAATAATAATAATAATAATAATAATAATAATAATAATAATAATAATAATAATAATACTTAGGGTTTAGTCGTTTCGCATTTGGTTAGTTAATATTAAATATTTCGACGCATTTGTATTTGCTTCTAATACTTCTTTTGTATTCAAGTTGCAAAACCAATTGTATTTATTTCTTTTTAATAGTTCATCGTGCGGAATATATAAACCATAAGTCTTAGTATTTAATTCTAAGTATGTTGACCCCATCAAATCGTCTAAATCTATTATTTTGTTAGCAATTGTTTTTGTCCCTAAAAATCGGCCGTCTATTATATCTAGCATTCCATCTTTATTTTTTTGTAATAACCATTTATTAACTAAATCTTGAATAGTTATATCACCTGAGTAGTTGTTGCTATATAATATTTCTAAATGATTAATAAATTCTTTCATTATTTTACATTCTTTAACGCATCCAATAAGTTTAGTTGATGGCATAACTGGTGCAATATGAGAATTTGAAGAACCATTTTTAAATTCACCGCACACCATCTTTTTAGTTTCTAGTACTTTATCATATATAGTATTTAATGGTCTAAATAAAATGAAGGAATTTTCTATATACATACCGCCATAAGTATGTAATAATCTCATTATATTTAATGTTCTTAAATTTGATTTAATTGGGTCACCTACTTTATTTAAATCTACACAATTATTTTCTAATAATTTACAAAACGAATCATCATCTATAATAATAATATGAAAATAATTATTACATTTGTTAATAATATTTATTAACGTTAAGTATAAATAGTCTTGATTTAATTCTATTGAATTTCGCGACCCAAATGACTCCCATTTTCTACTATTCTTTGCATAATCTATGTGTAACCATAATACCGGTTTCTTATTTGCGCTTAGCTTAATAATAGCGTCGTCGGTTTCATCATTTAATAAATATTTCTTTATTACGTTTAACTCCTCTATTTTTGTATTGTTATCCACATTTAATTGATATTTTTTATAAATATAACCTACTGCTGCTAATATTAATATACTTATTAATAAATTCTTGTAATTTAATTTTTTAGTATTCATAATATATATACTTTATATATTAATTTAATTGATTATTAATGTAATTGATTATTAATGTAATTGATTATTAATGTAATTGATAATAAACTAAAATTTAGTTTAAACGTTTTAAATTAGACCAAAATTTCTCATTTTTTTGTTTATTTAATTCGTCTTGTTTAAATAAGCTATATGCTCGTGCTCTCGATATATTGTTTTCATCTTCCTTAGACTTATTTAAAAGGGTGGTTGCTTCTTCGCGTTTCAACGGAGTTAATGATTGACTAGCTCGTTTATTTCTTATATCTTCTAATGAGTTATAATTATTTATATTATCTTCATTTGTAACGGGTATTAAACTTTCGGTGTGCGCTTTTTTTAAATCTTCGTATTGAAATTTACTAAATAGCCCTGAACTATAGTCTTCTGGTTTTGAATTTGTTAGATCGCAATAATTAGTATTGTTAAATTCGCACACATTTCGTTTTTTTACTAAATTATGTGTTCTTAATATTTGCTTTTTTTCTTCAATAATCTTATGTAGTGAATTCAAATCCTTACATTGAGCCTGTGTTTGTTCCTTTTCCTCTTCATCTGCATTAGTTAGCCAGTCACCGTAACCATTTGCCTCGTAATCATTTGTTATTTTAAAGTTTTCGAATTGCTCGTTAAACCAAGAATTAAATTGTGCGCTTGATTTATTACTTGTTATTTTATGTATTAATAAGGCGTTGGCTTCATCTGTGTCAGCATTATAGTTTTCATTATAATTATTTAAATTTGTGGTTGAGCTGTGTTTCTCTCTAAAATTATATATGTTAAATAGGATTTTATAGGCGCTTGAGAAAAATAAGAAATAACTCTTATCTAGTCCTGACTTATCTGGGTGGCTTGCTAAAACCTGTTTTTTAGCTCTTTTCAAGTCTTCTTCGTTAAAATGCTGGCCTACTTTAAATAGTTTTAATATATCATCATAGTCATAATTAGTAATGTCTAGATCCATATTATTTAACTTATATTATAAAGTATTTACTTAAATAGTTTAAAACTTTGTTTGTTTATTTAATTAACTAGACTAACAAATTTATGTATTTATATCATTGGGCTAGTTGTGCATATATAATACTTCGCTATAATAAGGAAGTTAAATCACATCTCGACTTAAAAAATTATATTTATAGGCCGTCTTTTATTTCAAAGTTGGTGCTCATTAATTTAATACATTACCGTTTTGTATTTTTATATGGTCCATTAGTAGCATGTATATTTAATAGTCCATTACTATTTGCGTTAACAAGCACATTAAATAATTTAACTTATTGGTGTATTGCTAGAAATCACGATCAGTTTTTACATTTGCATTTTGTTTGGATACTTAATATAAGTGATTTTGACTTGCGTTTAAGGTGTATGGTTTTTGCAGTAGCCATTAATTATTTTTCGCCAGGATTAAGCAAAATTAGACATGGAGGTATTAAGTGGGTCCATCCAAAAACATGCAAACTGTTTTTACGGACTTTTGATGGTTTTGTATCAACAACATGGATAGCAAAATGTGATAGTTTATGTAGTCTTATGGCATTAGGTGGGCTAGCTATTGAACTAATTTGCGCTCCGCTAATGTTGGTAAATATAAATTATGTTCCTTATGTTGTGCTGTTATTGTTAGCATTTCATATTGGAATAGACTTGACTATGAATATGGAGTTTTATTTAAATAGTATGGGGCTAATTTTCTTAATGCATCAATATTATGCATATACTAATTTGAGCAATACTTTCAGCAATACTTTCAGCAATACTTTCAGCAATACTTTCAGCAATACTTTAAGCAATACTTTAAGCAATACTTTAAGCAATGATTTGAGCAATACTTTAAGCAATACTTTAAGCAATGATTTGAGCAATTATAGCAGTCTAATTCAACTAACATTAGCTGTTTTATATTCACTAACTATGAGAGATAATTGGCCATTTAATTCAATAGAAATATTTGCGTTTAATTATGAGCAATGTATTACTATAAAAAATAGACAGTCGCATTATTATATAGAAGTTAAAAGAAATCATATGCTACATAAACATTATTTTATATTAGAATATTTTTTTGAGGCTTATACTTCATTGGATAGCGAATTTTATGATTTATTTCCAGAATTAGTTGATAAGTCATTGCCTTTTGACAGTATTAAAACATATATTAAATTGAGAACTTGGTTTAAAACACGAGAACCGTTTATAGATTATACAAATGGAAAACCTATAAGATTATGTTATGATGAGAGAAATGTTAATAGTAACACATTAGAAAATAGCTATGGAAATGATAGCTTATGGAATTTATAAAATGCAATATTACAACTTATTTTATTATAATAAATTGTAATATATTGAATGTCTTCATTATTTCATATTTCACTTCTTCAAATTTTCAACAAAGCTCACGTGTCTAGGCCATCGTTTTTTTCTTCGCGTTGGTCTAGATTCTAATGGGTTTGGTGGTGGCGGAATAGGTAAATAAGGCAACGGCATAAGCGGTGACGGCGCCTTTGGTGGCGGAATAGGTGATGGTGGAATAGGCGAACGAATAAATGCGTTTAACCCCTTAGCGACATTAAACCTTTTTTTAGAGCTTCTATGTTTTCTTTTATGTTTTCTCGATTGCGCCATTTCTTATTTATATAATATCTAAATAAAATATATAAATTAATCTTTAAATAGATTTAATAACTATTTAAAACTAGGGTTCTTAATATTATTAATAATAAACTAATATGGAGACTTCTATAAATATTACTTATACGCAAAATGTTATAAATGGTGAAACTGGAGCAAAAATATTAGCTAGCCTTGAAGACTTCTTTAAAACAAGCATATTAAAAAAAATAGCCGGCTACCAACGACCATTAGTGCAAAAATATCGGAATTTTCTTGAACGTTCCTTGGGTCGCTTTGAATGTTATTTTGATAAAACACTAGAGCAACAAATAATGGATTATTTGTTGCTAAATCCGCGATTTAAAGACATACATAGTTATTGTATAGAATGCATTAAAAAACACAATGACGGATGTATTGAAGACATATGTTTTATACCTGTAGAAGCAAATACTCCTGACGGCGTTTGGCATAGAGACACTATTATAGAAAATGAAATAGCGGATTTTGAACGCCCGCTCTATTATATAGGGCATCTTATATATTTTGATGATTTGGCGAATACTGAATTTTGCTTAAATAGTCAGCACAATAGTAATAATAATGCAGACATATATGAAAAAAGAATGATAAATGCGGAAACATATTCTAGTGTGTATTTTGATGGGCGCACATTACATCGGGGACTAAAAAATAATAGTGGTTATACACGATATGCTATATATATTTCATATATTGCTAGTAGTTATAGTGTTAAAGAAACACAAAATATATATTTATAATACAGTTCTCTCTACCTTCGTTTAATTTTTTTATTTTGGTCTGACTTGATTATTATTTGTCTTAAACTACGCCTTTGTTGTGGTATTGTAGGCTCTAATACCGGCTCTGATTTAGCTGGCTCTGATTTAGCTGGCTCTGATTTAGCTTTTGTCTGCTTAGCCTTTGATTTCTTTTGCGCAACTTGTTGTGGTGATTGTGACCTAATAATAAAGTGTGTTGGCGATGGTTCAATAAATAATGGGTTTGGAGGCGGCGGAATAGGCAGATTTGATGCTGGTGGTCTAGGCAGTGAGGGTGGTTGTGGTGGTGGAATAGGCAGTGATGGTGCTCGTGGTGGCGGAATAGGTAAAAATGAGGGTGGTCGCTGATAAACACCTTTACCGCGATTAAACCTCCTCTTCTTAGAGTTAAGTTGCCGTTTTCTTGAGTTAAACCCCCTTTTTCTTTTCATATTTCTTCTTGTAACTGCCATTTTCTATATATATATGCTAAATATAATTTATAGGACTATTCTTTAAATTATATTTTTATAATCAATTAGGCTAGTCACTCATTCTTCTTTAATGTAACTGCTTGTGCAAAGTTTCCTTATTATTTTCTCTTCATTGTGTTCCTTGTTATTTGCTATTGCTACTAGCGTATGTGTATAATAATTTTGCTTAGTCTCATTGTTCTGAAAATCCGGATTTTCTTTTGTCCAATTACTTAATGCGCAAAATTGTTTGGTGGATACATCTTTTATTACTTTTCTGATTTTATCTTTATTGACATCTTTCTCCCAATTGTCATCATCTTTTATATATAATGATTCGCGTTTTAAATCAGTGCAATGAATAGGTCGCTGATATAATCCCAGTTTATTCATATTTTCAATTATTACATTTGTTAGACCATTAACTAGCCCATTTTGCTTAGTATAGTCAAGCTGTTCTAAACTAACCCGTATAGACTTTATAAAATCACTCATATTTATTGCATCCTTGCACCGCTCATTTAAAAACACTTGTATATTAAATTTATTGTTTTGTATATGATTATTATTATTACTTCCCACCATTGGTATTAATTCACTTATCTGATTTTGCTGTTTCATCATATGGTCTTGCTGTTTTGTAATAATTTCTCTCATTTCTTTATTGTCGTTAAGTAATTTAATTATTATATCGTTTGTTAAAATTACTTGTTCGTCGCTAACATCACACGATAACTCGTTTGTGCGCTTTTTTGCGCTTTTTTCGCTCAAAAAAAGACATTTTTTTTTATGGTTGTGCAACGAAGCCCTATATGGATATGTTTTTCCACAATCACAGCAAAAATTTGTGACGATGTCGTTTTTTTTTGCGCTTTTTGTTGTATAAAGTTGTAAAAAAGTTGTATTTTTATGCTTAGGTGTCAAAAGATGTCTGTTGAAGTCACTCTTCTTGCTTGACTTATAGTCACAATTTTCGCACACAAAAAAAGTTGCGCTTTTTTGCGCTTTTTCGGTTGTCATTTGTTGTATATTTATACAACAAAAAAACTCCTAAATCCTTTTTTTTTATTAAAAATATTTTATGGTAAGGCGTTTTTTTAGCCATTTTTTAAATTTTTGTTATGCATATGCTTATAAAAGTGAAAAATCTGCACTTTTCAAAAGAATTTTCTATAAAGGGTTGCTTATTTCAAAAATGGACATTTATAAATGTCCAAAAACCAAAAAAATCATGCTTTTATTTTTTACAAAAAAAACACATATTTTAACATAGAAAATTTATATGACCATTATGGTAAGAAAAGAAGAATTCACCAATTTTTCACTTTTTTCAAAAACTTTGCAAACTTTCAAAAATACAAAAATACAAAAATACAAAAATACAAAAATACAAAAATTACAAAAATTACAAAAAATGCAATAAGTTAATTTTATAAAAAAATTATATAAAATTAAAGTATATAACTATTTTATAAGTATGAGTGAAACAATTAGCGAAGACGTTTTAAGGACAAAAGTATCCAGATTACAAGCTAAAGAATTAATCATATTAAAATTTACTGCTGACTGGTGTGGACCTTGTAAAAAGATTAAAGACATTTGTACAAGATTTGAACAAGTAAAACCGAAGTCTATTCAATATTATGAAATAGACATTGATGATTCTATTGAATTATATATGAAATTAAAAAAAATGAAAATGATAAATGGAATACCTGCGCTTCTTGCATATACTAACTCTAGTAAAGAGCATTGGTATGTTCCGGACAAGTGTCACTTAGGCTCAGAACAAGTAGGTGTTGAGTTATTTTTCAATGAATGCATAAAATATGTAGCATAATAAATAAGCGTTTATAGTAATTTTTTAATAGACTTATTGAATTCGTCTATATTAAACTCTGGAAAAATAACGTGCCCTTCGTAGAAATATTTACAAAAAGCATAAACAATGCTATAGTCTGTTTTATATAAATATTCATAATTATTCAATAAATAATTATGTATTTCAGTAGGTAATAAGCCAAGACTTTTTTTAGGTAACACATGACATAGTAACAGCTTGTCATTTAAAACGTCATTATTTTCAGCAATTACAAATTCACTATTAAAATATGGAATATAGGAATATAAATCACTTAACAATGGTGGATAATTGTATTTAAAGTGTAGGGTCCAATTTTTGCACGATGAGCTATAATAATTATAAACCCACTGCAAAGTTTCCAAATAATTCGTACATAAAGTTTCAATATGCTTATTATAATCCGGCTTATTAGAATTTATTGAAAGCAAACTATAATAATAGCGATGGGCCCAGTCCTCTTCATATGGATTTATAAAGGTTTCAATATTGCGCTCCCACGACGGAGTAGACAAAAATTTAAACGCAATTTCTTCTTCATTAGTTTCAGGATAAAATTTGCGCCCTTGCTTCTCTCTAATACTATATACTTCTTTAATAAATGTTTCTTCGTGTTCGGCAAGTGCCTTAATATATTTTTTAAAATTATGCCAATTAATAGTGTTATTAGATAACAAAAAGTCATTATCTCCAAATAGCTTTTTATAACATTCAAGCAAAATAGTAAAGCCATTAAGTCTAATGTTTAGCGCAGGAAAATGCGGTAAAAAGTCATTTCCTAACAAGAAACATATGAAAATGTAATCTTCGATTTTATTATAAAATCCGGAATTATGTATTTTATTAAATGATATGTCCATAGTAAATTGTGCCTCTCTTAACCAATCAGGTGTATCACTTTCCATAATTATATCATTTGTAATCTCTCTATAAATAATAGAACCAAGCAAATTAATATTTATAATGTATTTTTCGTTTTCACTAAGCGACTTATCTAATGTGCTAATAAAAACCGGAGTTTCTCTGTATAAATAAATATGCTGTGTGTATTTTAAATGGTTTAATGAAAGCATAATTAAGTCTGCATCCATACCATAAATCACACTGTTGCTATTGACAATAGCATTAGACTGCCTTATATATTCAAATATTTTATGCTCACCTTCGCCTGCTTCATTAGATAAACTCAATATTACATTTAAGGGTTTATGTGCACTATTAACATAGTTGCCATTTTTAAAATGCAAACTTAAGGCATTATTTAAATTTGCCATAAAACGTGTTCCAGGAGTAATAGCACAACTATCCCATAAAGCTTCGGTCTTGAATAAAGTGCTTTGATAAGCAGATTTATAACGCCTATTTTTTTGCTGGCTTATTTTAGCAAAAGGCGGAACTCCATCAAATGCAATATAAACAGTGTCTAATGGATTAATAGCCTTAATAATCTCTCCTATTTTAATAATAACAGTTTCAATAATATAACTTTCAAATTGGTCCTTAGCTTGAAATTTTTTAAAATCTAAACTGTCATATATGAGAGAATTACAATCCAAAAACAGATTAGCAATATTATTATTCAAAAATTGCAATTTTGAAATAATAAGATTATGGTTTTTAATTAAATAACTAAAATAATAAGGAATACCCATAACTAACTAATAGTCTGTAATTATATTTATATGTAATTATATTTATATATAAATATATCAATTTTCACAAATATTATTATAAGTTAAAAAGCATTAACTAATATAGAAATATTATATAAGTGTATTTTAATGAGTGTTTATGAAGAAAAGCTAGAATATTTCAAAAAGGTGATTGATGATATAGCAAAAGGTTTAAATTATTACGCTGGCTTACACATTATGACATATAATGAATACAACAATGCATTTAGTGCGTTAGAAAAAACAATAAACATAATTAATTCTATAAATTATGAAAATATTATAGATGAATTGCAATATATTAATAATAGCATATCATCTATAATAAAGAATTATGGTTGCTACTCTTTTGAAGATATAATAAATATATGCTTAGCGTGTTCTTTTGCTGAAACAAATTTTACAAATGACTTAAGCCATAAATATAAATTATTAGTAAAGCACTTGCATCCTTTAAATTATAATATTATAAACTGGACTGCAGCAAATGCAGGAAATGCAAAAACACTTTCAAAACTTAAAATAATAGATGATAAAACATTATTAGAATGCGACAGTTTAGAATGCTTTGACTTAGCTCGAACCAATACAAACTTTATAATAAAAGTCCACGGAATTAAAGTAATAATTCACGACTCTAAAAATCAAAAAACATTAGTAATAAACTGCTTATGTGACGATTTATTGGCGCTAAATAATAGTAATAAATTTATAATAAATAAAAAAGAAAGCATAGCCAAATATATAACAGCTAATGGACTTAGCACTAGTAATTGCTATAATGCAGAACTTTGGAATAACTTTTTAAATAATTATTCATTAAAAGAGTTACTCATATATAGCCCGTGCGACTTATATAACAAATATAGCGCTAGCGTTAATCAAATAGATGTTTATAGTCAAAAAACACTAGAAATGTTGGTTCAAGATTTTATAAGCTTTGATTTATATAATCAACGCGCAATGCTAATACAATTATTATTAATAAATAATAAAGCAGATAATTTGTATATAGCTTATATTTTATACGACATATTATCTAACGATAAAAATGCTAGCGCTAATGACCAAATAAAATTATATAATAGTTTAAACTGGAATTGCAAAAAACACTTAAAAAATGCTTTACAAAAAACAGTTGAATACACAAACGAGTTATTAACTTTTGAAACGGCAAAAATTCCTTTGGAGCAAAGCATATATTTTATGAAAGCAAACATAAACGTAAAAGAAAAAGCATTGCATAAATTAAAAGAAATAAAATCAAAATCAGAAGACACGGGTTCAAAAGCTAGGCAATATTTAGACGGACTACTAAAAATACCGTTTGCTATTTATAAAGAAGAAGAAATTTTAAAAATCAAATATGAAATAAGTAGCATACTAAACAACATAATAAATCCACTAAAAAACAGTAATTTTCTATTATTAAGCGCTAATAGAGATATAAGTAATATACTAACCACAATTCATAGTATGAAAAATAATAATAATATTATAAATATTAATATTATTGAAAAAATAAGCGCTAATAAGGTTGTCATTACTAATGAATTATTAATGCTTATAGCTGAATATATTGAACATAATAAGAAAAAAATAACTGCGTCATTATTAAAATCATTAAAATTAAAATTAACATCTCTAGGAGCAGTTTATGATAAAAAATTATTTTTAAAAGCTAATTTACTAACATTTATTAAGTCTTTATATATTAATCCTAATATTATTAACGAGCTGGTTATAAACGAATTATTGCTATTTTTTAAAGAATATATAAGCAGTGACTATTACAATTATTTATTTTCTATTGAAAAGCATATTAATCAAATTAATAGAAAAAATGGCGAAATAATAGCATATATGAATAATTTCAATAATATATTAGACAAAGCTGTTTATGGTCATAAAAAGGCTAAATTACAAATTGAACGAATAGTAGGACAATGGATAAATGGCGAATCGTCGGGCTATTGTTTCGGTTTTGAAGGGTTACCAGGTATAGGCAAGACGAGTTTGGCACAAAAAGGGTTGGCACATTGTTTGAAAGATATAAATAATAAACCGCGACCATTCTCTCTTATTGCACTAGGAGGTTCGTCTAACGGGAGCATATTAGAAGGGCATAACTATACATATGTAGGTTCAACGTGGGGTAAAATAGTTGACATTTTGATGGAGCATAAATGTATGAATCCAATTATTTTTATAGATGAATTGGATAAGGTAAGTAAAACGGAGCACGGTAAAGAGCTAATAGGAATATTAACTCATTTAGTAGACAGCACACAAAACACACATTTTCAAGACAAATATTTTAGCAATATAGACTTAGATTTGTCGAAAGTATTATTTATATTTTCATATAACGATGTTGAGTTATTGGATAAAATTTTATTGGATAGAATACATAGAATAAAATTTGATATATTAACATTAGACGATAAGTTAATTATTGCACGTGATTATTTATTGCCGGAATTATACGCAAAATTTCATTTTGATGATATATTAATATTTGAGGAAGAGGAACTTAGATTTATAATAGAGCATTATACAAATGAGTCAGGAGTAAGAAAGCTAAAAGAAGTATTATTTGAAATAATATCTTCGTTTAATTTGATGCTATTGAAAAATAATAAATGCTATGAATTACCATATAAAATAAGTAGAGAATTTATTGAAGAACTTTTGAGAGATAGATTTAAAATAAGTTATTTAACAATAATTAGCGAGCCAAAAGTAGGAATAATTAATGGACTATGGGCAAACAGTTATGGAAATAGTGGAATTATACATATTGAAAGCTGTTTTTTTCATAGCACAAATTTTTTAGAACTAAAGCTTACAGGACTACAAGGAGATATAATGAAAGAAAGTAATGCTGTAGCGAAAACATTAGCTTACAATTTATTAAGCACTGCAGAAAAGATTGCAATAACAAAAGAGCTAGAGAAAAGCAAGATGCAAGGAATTCATATTCACGTGCCTGAAGGTGCGACCCCAAAAGATGGACCGTCGGCAGGAGCAGCCATAACACTTGTATTATATAGTTTATTATCAAAGCGAAAAATTAGAAACAATATAGCAATAACAGGAGAAATATGCTTACAAGGAAACATAACAGCAATAGGAGGGTTAGATTTGAAAATATTGGGTGGATTGCGAGCAGGTGTAACAACCTTTTATTATCCAAAAGCTAATGCTAAAGATTACAAAATATTTTATGAAAAGTATGAAAAAAATATGAGCAAAATAAAGTTTGTAGAGCTTGAAAATATAGAGCAAGCTATTGCTGAAATAATTATTTAAAAGACTAAACCTAAATCTAAAAATACTATAAACACCAACAATTAAATATAAATATATTAATTAATTATATATATATATTTTAATTAATAATGTCGAGCGGTCCAATAGCAATTACAATGAGTTTAACAAACATATTTGAATATATATCTTTTACAGCACCCTTATTAGTTGTTTTTTTTATTACTTTACTATCAATAGCACAAAATAGTTTAGAAAAAGGAATTGTTTTTAATATGGGAATTGTAATACTTTCTGTAATAGTATTAGTATTAAAAAATGTTATTAAAAATAAGCAAAGCATCTTTGCATCGCCATTTTGTAATATTTTACCATCACCTTTTACCGTTAAGGATGTAGGAGGAATTTATAATGCTCCATCACTAAGTAGTGCAATATTGTCATTTTCATCAACATATTTAATTTATCCTATGGTAATAAATAGCCAACACAATTTTTCGTTATTACTATTTTTAATAGGTGTAACAGCTATAAATGTTGTTACAGAATATAATCAAAAATGCAGTGATATAATGGGATTAATATTAGGTTTGTTAATAGGAATATTTTTTGGAATACTATATTATAGTATGCTATACATAAGCACAAAAAGTAAGTTTGTGTATTTTGCCGACACAGTAAGTAATAATGTGCAATGTAGTAAACCAACAAATCAGCAATTTAAGTGCCAAGTTTATAAAAATGGAGAAGTAATAGGCTAATAATAGGCTAATATTATATTAAATCTTCTCTAATAATTCTTAATGTATCTTTTATTTTAGGAAATAAATGATGCCTATGAAAACTGGAAGACATAAGTTGAGGAATATTTGAGTTAGCAGTGTAAATTATATTTAAATTATTATATATAGCATCAATATTAGCTTTGCTATATTTGTCATCTAATTCATTGAAATCAAAAAGAGGCTTTTTAAGTTTACTATTAATAGCATTATGAAAATTAAACATTAATAATTTAAAGTCTGCTTTGTTATTAATTTGAGCAAAATCAACCTTTTTTAACATAGCAGTCGCATCTTTACTACACTCTGGACACGGTAATGTGTTACATATATTTTCTATTATAAATATAATATTGCTTTTATGAAATTCAAATTTGTCCTCTTTAATTTTATGAGCAATTGTGTGGAATAAATTCCATACACTAGAACCCCAAATTTCTTTAGAAAAAGACATTTATAATATATTATAAAACTATTTTTAAAACGTTATTTATAACATTATTTATAACATTATTTATAACATTATTTATAAATATTTAAAAACTATTTATTAAATTTAAGTAATTAATAAATTTTTTAACAATGACTAGTAAAGAACTATTTATGCAATTTTTGAATGAAAATGAAAATGAGAGTGAAAATGAGAGAAAGAATAATGAACGATGCTTAATAAGTAATGAATTATTAGATAATAATGCAATTACATTAATGTGTAATCATAAATTTAATTTTTTAGAACTATATAACGAAGTTACAGAACAAAAAACTAAAAAATTATTGGATAATTCAAAATTAAAATTAAATGAAATAAAATGTCCATATTGCAGGACTGTTAATAATAAAATTATGCCATATTTTAAGTATTATGAACATAAATTAGTAAAAGGTGTAAATAGTCCACCTGATCTATCTATTCAATTGTATGAATGCAGTTATATAGATAAATCTTCAAACAAATGTGGAAAAAACGCCTGCATAACAAAATACGGTATTTTTTGTAATAACCACTTTAAATATACAATAAATGAAGAAAAATTATTGGATACTATTAATCCCGACATAATGAAAATGTATAAAAAGAAAACGTTAATAGAGCTTAAAAACGAATTAAGAATGCATAATTATAAATTAACAGGAAATAAGGAAGATTTAATAAATAGATTAGTTATAAAATTAAATCAATAAATCAATAAATCAATAAATCAATAAATCAATAAATCAATAAATCAATAAATCAATAAATCAATAAATCAATAAATCAATAAATAAATCAATAAATCAATAAATCAATAAATAAATCAATAAATAAATAAATGATTTAAAATATATATAAAAACAATGTAAAATAATATTAATAAACTTATTAATATTATTTATTAAATATAGCATATGAGTGAGCAAAAGCAAGTATTAATAAATACTATAAAAGAATGGATAGCTATTGATACAAAAATAGCACAATTGAATAAACAAGTCAAAGAATTGCGAAATTCTAAAAAGCAATTATCGGGAAGTTTAATCAATGTTATGGAAAATAATGAAATAGATAGATTTGATATAAATGATGGCAAATTAATATATAGAAAAAACAAAGTAAAGGCGCCTTTAAATAAAGACTACTTATTTAAAATGTTGCAAGACTATTTTAAAGATAATCCAGAAATAGATAGTAATCACGTTAGTGATTTTATATTAGAAAATAGACCCATTATTGAGAAAAGTATATTAGTTATTAAACAAAATAAACAAAATAAATAACATTATATAAATATAAATGGGTGAATCTTCAAAAAATATAGTACTATCACTAAGTTTAATGCTCGTCTTAATTTTTTCCGGTTATTTAATAGGCAAATTTTTTAGTATTGGTTTAGAATATTATATGCCATTTTTAGTATGGTTATTAGCATTATGTATATTTAATATTTTTTTGGATAAAAATCACGTAAATATGTATTTGGAAGAGGTAAAAACATAAAAAAACACGGAGTTTATATTTTTATTTAATTTATATTTATTTTTATTTATTTAATCTTAATAAATAAAAATAGTACACCTTAAAACTGATTAGGGTCATTATTGTCAAATTCATATTCGATACTAAGTCCATTGTTTGTAAGATCGGTTAGTTTCAATTGCTTCCAATTTGTTACATAAGTAAAATATATACTTGAACCATATGATACAGCGCTTATATACATGTATTCGTTAATATTTATTTTACCAATAAATCCACCCAGTGCTCTAGTAATTTGTGGAGTTCCTTCTTTGAAAAATATAGACGTAAAATAAATATCAATAACTCGTTTCATTTTAGAAGTACGAATATATGTCATATTATAAGAGCGAATTATATCATAACACGTAAGCGCATCAGTGTAGCGTGCTAATGTTTGATTTTTAAACTGTTCCATATAATTTAATATTTTTTCATTATGTGATAAATTAATAGGTGTTCGCTTAATAATCACTATTATTAAGCCTATGCGATTATTTCCAAACGTTATATCACTATCAAACCCGACAGTTAAACCTATTCGTAAATAATCAACACTTTGAGGTAATGCTTCATATACATTATAAATTCCATGCGCATAGGTTGTCCAACGGTTCCAAATAAGTTCATCATTTTTTTGTACTATTTTACTCATTAAATATGTTTTATCTCCTATACCATTAATTAATGGTGGATATTTTATATTCTCTATATACGTTCTTGCAAAATATTCAATAGCTATATAATCGGAAATAAGAGGATAACATATATATTTTGGAAATTTTATAGTGGAAATATTATCTTCATAAAATAAATGTTTTAGAAAATCAGCAATAATTAATCCATCACAAAAATAATGATCCATAAATATAATGAGTTTATTCTTGAAATAAACAATCAAATGTGTAGCGTTTATAATAACTTGTGATGGTTTTTTTCGAATAATAGTTTCAATATATTCTTTAATGTTCCCTTCATAATTAATAGTGTTTGATTTACACTTAAAATTTTTCATAGACCAATTGTCTAGGTTCTCTCTATATTTATCAATGTCACACCCTTCAGGAAAATTAAATTCCGCATATTGAAATGATTGCCATTTATCTTGTACAAAATTAGAATCTGACGGCAAAGCAACAATGTTATATTTATTATAACTACTAATTTGCTCTTTTCTTGAATTAGCATTTAGAAGAATAGGCACTTGGTGACATAAGCGAGCAATATATACAAACGGTGTTAATAGTATATATAACGGATTAGTCCATTTAAAAATTGTAATAAATAACCATTTCAAAATTATAATAAATAACAGCGTTATATCATTAATTGTGTTATTAATTATGTTTATATTATACATTTTATAATTATTATAAAATGTAAAAAATTGCTTTTAATATATTTTCAACTAATTATTTATTTTATTATATTTATTTTATTATGTTTAATTTTATTATATTTATATTTAATTTTATTATATTTAATTTTATTATATTTAATTTTATTTTATTTTATTTTATTTTATTTTATTTTATTTTATTCAATGCAATTCAATTTTCACAATATTCAACAAGCGACCCACTTGAATTAACTCGCTCTATAATTTTATATTCGTAATGGTCCGGATACAATTTAACTAGCAAATATTCAATAAAATTATTAAATAATTGAATAATCATTTAATAATGTTAATATTAGACTATATTATAATTTAACAATATTGAACAAATTTTATATTTCAATTTTTTTATAGCTATTTTTATAGCTATTTTAATCTTGCAACATTTTTTTAATAAAAACATTTCGCGCATTAACTACCTCTGGTTTAGAGCAACTATTATTAGCAGTAACCTGATTAGCGTGTATTCTATAATATAGTAAATTTTCTTGAATATTATATAACTTTCCAAAATGTTTGAGCAGTTTTAGTTCTAGTTCAAAATCTTCGTAAAGCGAGTGTGTATGCTCATTATAATTACCAATTGCTAACACAGCAGATTTTCTATAACATACGCACGGATGATTTACAAACCAATGTGATGGATTTCTTTTATAGTCGTCCCACGTTAATAAATATGGGTGATTTGTGCAACCTTGAAGCACTTTAGAATTATTAATTTCTTTTAAGTAATGCGCATTAGAGCCAACAATGGCGCAATCTAAATTATTTTTCATAAATTCTAGTTGTTTAATAAAACGATCAGCCACACATATATCGTCACTATCAACTTTAATAATGATTTCGTGAGAGCACATTTCCACGCCTTTATTCAAACTATAACCAATACCCTTATTTGTAGGCCATTTTTTATAAACAATTTTAACAAATCGCATTTTAGCTTTAAATTCATTAAGTGTTTTTTCTAATAGCTTAGTGCTTAGCTCGTTTGAACCATCATTAATCCATACTAGCTCAATCCCAAAATGGCCATTTTGTATTTTTATTGATTCTAAACATTCTACAACATATTTATGATTTGTATTATAACTGCTTACTAAAACGGAAACCCAAACTTTAGGCTCTTTATAAATGTCCTCTAATTCAAGTGAATTCATAATTTCATAATTTTGCTTAGTAGAGCCCCATTCTTGATACGCATAAACAATAGAATGCCCCATATATTGTATTCCAGTGGCGTGTTTTGGTAAAAAATAATAACTAGGATAAATAACAACATCACAAAACAAATTAGTTTGAAGAAGCTTTGTTAATAATTCGGGACCAACAGTTCTCCACGCCATTTTACCTGTTTTAGCTCGGCTAACTTCATTGGCTTTAATATAATCAATTGCGCCTCGCGGCAGTGGATGATTTTTCGGAAACGCCATAGTTCCGGTTGCAACTAAGCCTTGTCTTACGTTTTCATTTTCATACCCACAAAAAGGTTTATGTTGCTCAATCAAATAGTTAAATGGCTCAATACAAATAGAGTCGGCATCAATAAATAGACCACCATAATGGTATAAAATCTCCCAACGTATAATATCGGCTTTACCATTAATTTCCTCTATTTCATTAATTTTTGAAACACATTCTAGATGCAACCCACGATTGCGAATTTCTTCTTCATTCCACATAATATATTCGTAGTCGGGGTGCTTAGTCTGCCAAGTAGCCATAAATTTTGAGGGACGAGGCTTAGGACCAATCCATAATTGATGGATAATTTTGGGAATAACAACACTACTACTATTAGGGTTACTATTACTAACAGTCATAAATAATATATATTAGGTTTTAATATTTATATATTATTTATATATTATTTTATTTATTATAATAAATTATAAGATTGTAAGTATTCCTGTAATTCTTCTTTTGTTAATGGGTTAATTTTACTATTATAGTCTTTCATAGTTTCAGGTAATATAGATTTAGTATAAGTAAATATTGAATTAATATGATAATAATCACCTTTTTTTTCAACACGTGAAGATTGTGTTTCATTAATTAGTGACTCTAACATTTTTTCTCCAGGTCTAATAGCAATAGTTTTAATTGGTTTGTTATATTTTTCAGAAAAAAGTTCAAGTAAATCAATAACATTCATTGAAATTAATTTTGGTATAATAGTATCTCCTGAATTTCCATTAATAATAGCATATTCAATAAGGTCAACACTCTGTTCTAAAGTCATAACAAACCTAGTCATTTCTTTATGTGTTAATGTGAACTCTGTCTTATTTACATCGTTACCTATATTATGCAACAACGGTATAATACTACCACGCGAATTTAATACATTACCATATCTAATATTTACAAATTTTATAGTATTAATGTAATATGCTTTTTCAATAATAAGTTGCTCGGAAATAGCTTTACACATGCCATATGTATTAATAGGACTACATGCTTTATCACTGCTTACAAATAAAACGGTTTCTAATGTTGGATATAAAGAATTCTTGTTTTCTTCTATAGTATCAAGAATATTTTTAACACCCAATAAATTTGAATTTAAACACTGTTCCTGATTAATCTCGCATTGATCAACGTGTTTCATAGCTGCTGCAATAATTATTATGTTAGGATTGACACGCTGGATTGCATTATTAACTTTGTCTTTATTAATTATATCTCCAATTATAAAATGCAATTTTTTATTATTTAAAAAATCTAATTTCATATGCCAATGCTTGTTTTCATCTCTAGAAAAAGCATAAATATTATTGCTATTAATATATCTTTTTGTTATTTCATAACCCAATGAACCTGTTCCACCAAAGATTAATATTTTTTTATTAATAAGTGTCATATATAAATATAGAAACATAATGCATTTAAATAGTATTTTATTATTAGTAATATACTATTTCATGAAAATAATATTATTTGGTTCTACAGGGATGTTAGGTAATTATGTATATAAAGTATTAGTAGAAAAATATAAAGTAATAACTATAACACGTAAAGAATTTGATATTGAGAATGATTTGTGGAGTAAGTTAGATAGCTTATTGCAAAAAGAATATAATGATGTTCATACGCTTATTAATTGTGCTGGTATAATTCCACAAAACTGTCCTACATCAGATTATAGAAAATATATTAGAATTAATACATTATTTCCACATAAATTACAAGAACTATCTACAAAGTATAACTATAAATTTATTCACATAACAACGGATTGTGTATACGATGGACAAAAAGGTAATTATATTGAAACTGATTTACACAGTGAAAAAGGCATATATGGTGTAAGTAAATCACTAGGAGAACCTGAAGATGCTTGCATTATTAGAACATCTATTATAGGCGAGGAGCTGTTTAATAAAAAAAGTTTACTTGAATGGTTAATTAGTCAACAAAACAAAGAAATAAATGGCTATGCCAATCATATATGGAATGGTGTTTCGTGTTTAACTCTAGCAGAAATAATTAAAGATATAATAGAAAAAAATTTATTTTGGAGAGGAGTAAGACATATATATTCGCCTAGTAGCGTTTCAAAATATGATCTATGTGCTTTTATAAATGAAATATACAAATTAAATTTAACAATAGAAAAAGTTAATGACAAATCAAATATTGATAGATCATTAAACAGTAATTATGCTATGAATTTTAATATAAAAAACATGGAAAATCAAATAATAGATTTATTTAATTACTATAAGTTATAATATTAGAGTTAAAAATTTTCAATTAGCAAATAATTCACAATTTATATATCTTTTAATTGTATTTCTTGTTTGTCTGGAAAATGCTGTCTGCCTATAATTATTTCATTTGTGCCTTTAATTATATTATTTATATGGTCGTTTGCACCTATATGTTTACAAAATCCTTTTATACTTCTATTGTCATGATTAGGAATTACAGCATATTTACCAAGTTTATTTACTGCTAATTGAATAGTATATTCATCATCCCATGGTTCGTATGGAATTCTTAACATTGCTATATCTAGATGTTTTAATCCTGGATTCCAACTAAATACATTAAGTTCTCTATCTTCTTTATATCCTACAGTTGTAACTTTATAACACAATGGATTATTTATATTTATTTTTTTAAAAATTCTTTGAGATTGATCGGGTAATAAAACTTGTGAAATGTTAGGATCAGAATCCATTATTCTAAAAGATAGTTCTATGAAACCATAATCATAAAATACCCAGTCATCTTCTAAATGAAAGACATAAGGAGTTCTAATAAGATTAGAATATTTACCTATAGTCTTCATTTGACCGATTCTGGTTTCATTGTAACAAAAAGTGATTTTATATGGTAAAATATCTTTCACAAAATCAACAATACCTTTGTGTCCTGAATCTTCACATAATATTACTTCCTCTATAGGATAAGAATTATACTTTAAAAAGGATTCCAATGTTATTTTTAATAAATTAGGTCGTCCACAAGAAGTTATAAATAATGTTACTTTTTTAGCATCACAAATATGCATATCTATATGTATATAAGCATAACTATTTATTTAAATAGTTATTTATATAGTTATTTAAATAGTTATTTAAATAGTTATTAATCATTAACTTATATATGATTGTGTATATTTATGTAAATCCTATCACTCTAAAATTTTTTATAGATTACATTAATTCAATTATTATAAATTATAATGATGTTGTACTAATATTAGATTTAAACAAATTATTTGTAATAATTAATAATATTAGTAATAAAATTACTAATGATATAATAATATTTATGCAGACATTACCAGATATACCAGATATACCAAATATACCAAATATACCAAATATACTTAATAATATTTATATATTAAATACAGAACAATTAACACGAGAAGAAGAGTTAAATAGAATACAATGTTATATTACAAATAATATTAAAATTATTGATTATAGTAAATCAAATATATATTGTTTAAAATCAAAGAATATAAATAATAATATTTTATATATTCCTTATTTAGTAAATCATAATGAAATATATAATTATGATAAAATATATGATATAGCATATATTGGGCATTTTGTTAACGAAAAAAGTTACAGGATGACTATTATAAATAGTTTAAAAAAATTGGGGGTTCAAACAAATGAAATAAAAGGGTATTCTATAGAAAGAGATAACTTATTATTCAGATATAAAATACTATTAAATATTCATTATAATGAAACATATAATGTTTTTGAACAAATGCGATGTAATAGATGCATTTTCAATAAAGTAATTGTTATTACTCAAAAATCTATTGACATTGATTTTGAACTTAAAGAATATATTATTGAAAGCGAATATGATAATTTGGTGGATACTACCATTAATGTTATTAATAATTATAAATATTATTACGATAAATTATTTTCTAATTTTGATATTGATAAAATATCAAAAAATTATTTAAAAATTGCAGATGATACATTTAATAGTATTAAACAAATATAATACTCTTGAATATAATATACATTTACAACATGTAAATGTATATTGTAATAATATCCATATTTTAAATATTTATAATATAAATATATAATTTTCAATCCATATGTGAAGATATATAATTTCTAATCCAAGTTATATTAAAATATTTTTTAACAATAGTTTGCTGATTAATTAAACATTTCATATATAGTTCATTATTTTGTAATAATTTATTTACTTTATCTATGTATTCTTTTCCATTTTTAAATATAGTTTCTTCTGAAAATTGCTCTGGAAAAGGCCATACTAAGTCGCTATATTCACGAAAAAGTAATGAATTACTACTTAAAATTTCAAAAGTTCGCCCATTAGGACACCCAACACCTAATAAGTCTAATGATATTTTGCTTTTGTTAATTTCATATATGAATGTTTCATAAGGTAATCTTCCTGGATTAAATATATGATTATTGCTATACGACATAACTTGTGTATATGTAAGTATTCTATTTCGTAAACATGGATATTCATTATCCGAGTGACAATATAAACTACCACTCCAAAAAACCCTATTTAACTTATTTTCATCATTGCAAAATTTAATATTTGTATCTATATCTGTTTTCTCTATTAATGCTTTTTCACCAAACATTATAAAAGGAAAAGGTATAACATTTTCCTGATAATGTTTATTTTTATTATAATGTCGTTTAAAAAATAAATTAATTTTATTATTTTTTACTAATGTGTTTGGGTCATAATCGTAATCATAATTGTCAAACATAAATACTTTTTTAAATTTGTTATTATTGATTATTATTAATTCTTTTTGTAAAATATCGTATATGTCTTGTTTATAAAATTTAGTACCTATTTTAGCATCATATAAAGCTATAATTATAAATAAATAATCGTAGTTTTTATCGTTAATAATACTCCAATCTGTTTTCATTTCTATATTGTATTTTTGTAAACTGGATTTTTTATTTAATTCTATATTATTTATAAAATAATCAGCTTCTGGAAATAATATTTTTAAACCAATATCTTGATTTTTACCATCAATAATGGCTATTTTCATATATAAATATATAACTATTTATTTTTATATTTAAAAATAAATAGTTATAATTATAAACTAATATAATATGGGTATAACAAACAAGTCATAATATAGAATGTATAGAAAATTCAATAGCTGTATCATTTCTAAAATATGGTGATGATGAATTTAATTGTATGCGTGATCATAATGGGATAAATAATATGATTGCTTGATAATATCATTTAAATTTATGGTTGAAAATACGAATAATTATTATATTGGTGCATGGTATAGTGATGATGTAAAACGTTATTATCAAAGTTTAGTGACTAAACCAGTTATCTGGAGAAAATATCAAACAATTATATTTGATAAAAACAATGATATAATAAACGTCATATTTCACGCTTCATAAAAACTTCCACAAACAGTAACATATCCACTAACACCTAATTTATCAAATAAAATAGTATTATTAGATTTTATAGATTTTAAAAAATTTGAAAATAAGGTTTCATATCCTATAAAATTATTCATATTATCATAATTGTCTTTAAGAAATGCATGCAAATATTCTTGTATATAATGAGGGAATTTATATAAAACAGTAGATATGTTATTATCATTTATTTTTTTAAAAATTAACATTTCGTTATTGAATATATTATAATCAAAGTTATCATTTAACCAATAGCGACCGCTAATTTTGAATAAATTAGAATAGCAAATATTATTTTCATTTATATATAGAAACGCCTGAATAGTAAGAGTTCCTTCACCAAGTGCTTTTGAAAGACCAAAAATAGTGCAGTGTAATTCTTTTTTATCCCACAAATTTAAAATATAATCACATTCTTTTTCAAAATATATTTTTTCTTCTTCATTAAAATCGCTACATTCAACAAGTAGTATTTTATTATTTGGAACTTTTGCTTTAATAGATTGTATTGTTAATTTTGTTTGCTCAAATCTTTCCTTACGAGAAAAAACTGATCTAGTATTAGTATATGATAATGGTTTATTAGGAGTGTTTATAATTGATGTTATTAATACAAGGTTTGCCATAATAATTATATTATATAATATATAATATAATTTATATATAACTTTTTATATATAAAAACATATAAATAATTAATTATATATTTATATGTCTGTATGCTTAGTTATTGCCAAATATAAAGAAGATATATCATGGACAAATAAAATTAAAGGTCATAAAATAACAATATATGATAAATCTGATAGTCCTATTACAAATAGCATAAAATTACCGAATATAGGCAGAGAATCACATACTTTCTTACATCATATTGTGGAAAATTATGATAATTTAGACGATGTTACAGTATTTTTGCAAGGTAATCCTTTTGAACATATTCAAGTTATTATGGGATGGCAATATTTTGGACTACCAAACGCACCATATCCACCACCACTTACAAGCGAACAATTAGATAAAATGTGTGACAAAATTAATAATGAAATTAAACATACTAGTGAGCTAGCTTCGTTTTATCAAGTAATATATAATGACCCTTATTATACAAATGGAGGAAATGTAAATGTACACTTATCACAAATATTATCTACAAATATAAATAACATGAGTTATAGTGTTAGTCCCGGTGGTCAATATATTGTCCCCAAAAAATACATTTTATCAAGACCAAAAGAAGTATGGAAAAAAGCATTAGATTTACTATCTTTAAATGAAGTATGGAGAGGTTATTCACAAGAACTTTCATGGTTTTATTTATTTACAAATAAAGTGGGCAACTTTGGAAATCACAATCAAGAAAAATATAGATTGGATGCACAGAAAAATTATGGGTTTCATCATTCATTTAATACGTGGCAACCAATTCAATAAATCGCTCTCCACATTTTTGCGGGCTTAAATTTTCCATTATATATGCTCGTGGACTATAAGTTTCTAGTTTATTTATAAATTCATTATAACTAGTTTCAAATTCTTCTTTATTATAAAAATATATACCACATCTTTCATCCCAATATGCTATACTAGAACACGATATATTTGGATAATTTGAACCATATTCTTGAGACATAACACTAGTATTCCATACTAATAATGGCACATTACAAGATAGTGCCTCTTCTATGGCAAATCCTTGACTTTCATGCGCGTCTATAATAATTCCGTATTTTGCATTTTGCAAACATTTCAAATAATCTTCTTCACTGTATTTTTGAACATAATCAAATATTTTGTAAGTAATATTTTTATTATTTAAAAAATGTTTCACATATTCGAGCTCTTCAGGTTTTCGCCTTTTAAAATATATAAAAACTTCGTTTTTTTGAGAATGTTGATTAGGCGTAAATTTTTCTATGTCTACTGGAAAAGGGAAATCCTTTATATGTATAATTTTTTCAGCACCATAATTTTTCCATAACTCAGTTACCCATACACTAGGTTGAATATATATTGAATTCTTATTTATATTATTTATACTTAGTAATTTATTATTAGGAAAAATAGAGAAATGTGGGCCAAATATGAATTTTTTAGAGGGGTATATTGAAGTATTAATGGGGTTATTCGGTGAATAAACTATATCAAAACTATTAATTTCATCAATTGTTCCAAATTTATATTCATAATTAATATTATGCAATAATAACTTTAATCCTACCATATTTTTATGATGAAAACTATCAATTATTAAAATTTTCATATTTATATAAATAGTTATAAATATATATTTATATATTTATATATTTACTTAAATAAATAGTTATTAATAGAAGTATATAAATATGTTAATAACCATTGCAGAACTGAAAGCAAGATTTAATATTAATATACAAGGAGTTTTACATATTGGTGCACATGATTGTGAAGAGTGTTCAGCTTATGTTTCGTCTGGAGTCAGTTTGTCAAATATATATTGGATAGAAGCACTACCTAGATTAGTAGAAAAAAATAAGCGCATTAATCCACATCTAAATATATATCAAGCAGTAATATATGATGAAGACGATAAAGAAATAGAGTTTAATATTACAAATTGTGACGGTGATGTAAATAATTTTGCAAGCTCGTCTATATTAGAATTTGGTTCTCATGAAACAAGTCATCCACAAGTAAGAGTAGTAGAGAGAGTTAAAATGAAAACATCAAGAATGGATAGCGTTATTAATAAACATGCTATAAACATGAAAAATGTGAATTTTATTAATTTAGACATTCAGGGGGTTGAATTACATGCATTAAAATCCATGGAAAGCTATTTAAACAATATAGATTATATTTATAGTGAAGTTAATACCGAAGAAGTTTATAAAAATTGTGATCAAATGGCTGACTTAACTACATATTTAGCTAAACATAATTTCAGACTTGCTGATGCACGTATATATAAACAGTTCGGGTGGGGTGACGCTTTTTATATTAAAAATGGACTTTAAATATTACATAAACAATATAAAGATAATAATATAAAGGTAATATTTTAAAGCTAATTATTAAAGCATAATCATAAACATAATATGAAAATAGTAAGATTAGGAAATACTGAATCGCACATATTATTTATATCTTATGTATTGAAATATGGAAATGAAGCTCCTTATTTAAAAAAGCAATTATCAAATGTATTAAAAAACTATACAAATTGGTTATATACAACCGCTGGTTATTATGATAAAGCAGTGCGTGGTAGTCAAATGGATTTTGATGAAACAGCATTTACAAAGAATTATTTTGCATTTATAAACCATCTTGAAATTAGTATTGGTGGCTGCGAAAAAGCGCAATTTTATATGGGTGAAAACATGATGCCGCTATTTAACAAATATAAGGCAGCTTTTTTCAATAAATATAATATTATTAATTACCAATCTATGAATGGAAGTCACTTTTATGATAGAATAGACAGTATATTTGATTATATGAGAAACAAAAAAGTATTATGTGTATCTAGTTTTGATGGTCTTATAGAGCAACAATATAATTCAGGAAATGTATATAAGATTTATGAAAAATTTCCAAAGCTAGCAGACCTAAAAACTATTAAATTTCCATATTGTTTTTTAAATAATGGACCACATGCTAATTATCACGAAACACTTGAACACGTGTTTAATATAATTAAAACACTAGATTTTGACATTGTATTATTGGGTTGTGGATGTTATGGCCATATGTTATGTCATAAAATACATAGCGAACTTAATAAAGACGCCATATACTTGGGTGGAAGTATTCAAACTATTTTTGGAATTTTGTCCGCACGAGAAAAAGAGCATAGCAATTTACCTTATAATGAAAACTGGATTACTGTAATTCCAGATGAATACAAACCGAGTAATTATAAATTGATTGAAAATGGGTGTTATTGGTAATATGTTTTATAATAATTATAGCATAGTTATTATTATAAATCATAAATTAAAACAAAATTTAAGAAGAGATTTTTATCCAACTTTCTGGAAATAGGTCTTTTACGTTATTAGCTGACCCATTCCATATACTCGGATAACATACAATTTTATTAGTAGAATTATTAAAATATGCACCCCACCAGCTAAATGTGCTATTTGCTATTATATTGTGACTGGATAACGACATTAATAAAAGTTGTTCATAATCAGGAACATTATAATCTATTAGCACAATGCTAATATTATAGTGTGCCTTTATGCTTTCAATAGCACGAGAGATTTTATCATTATCGCAAAGCTCTCCAAATACTAGCAAATAATAGTCTTCTTCAAAGTCTGGAACCTGAGATTTTAAATAATTAATACAATTTATATAGTAACTAGTGCTCAATACTGGATGCATTGCTAGATTTTTAACATAATCGCCTATTCTAAAGTGAAGACTTATTGGTTTTTTTGCACCACTAAGCAAATTTTTATATTTTTCGGCAATGTCCGCCTTTTGATTGTCTAAATTAATCATTTTGCATATATTAGCGTATTGACCATTAAAATATTTATAACTTTGATAATAACCGTGCAATTTGAAATCTTGACTTATATAAGGGATTCTAGTAAATCTAAAATGAGTTTTTTCTATATATGCTGGAATTGCTAACTGGTCTTGATATGTAAACCTAGAGAGATTACTAAGAAAATTCGCCCAATATGTAGGTCGCTTACTAATATTGTCAAGCGGAGATACTAAATCAAACTTGCTAATATTTATTTTAAATGGAACCCTATGTTCAAGCGAATACGCAATACCGCAAAAAATTTGAAACAACTGATTTCCAAGTCCTCCCATAATTTCAATATAAATCATAATGCTATATATTGAAATAAAAAAATTTATCTTTAATTAATAATAAAATTAATAATAGCTTATTAATAATAGCTTATTAATAATAGCTTATTAATAATATTAAATATTATTTAATAATAAAGACATAAAATAATATATATTATTAACACATTATGGCTCTTTTAGAAACCAAGTATATTGAATTATGCAATAATCCATGCGATATAAATGAACATTTACCAACACTGAAAGCGTACGCTCAAGAATGCAGTTCAGTTTTTGAAACAGGTGTTAGAGGAGTTGTAAGTTCATATGCATTATTATATGGTTTAGTGGAAAACAAAAATACAACTGACAAAGTAATTTTTTTGAATGATATTGAGCACTGTGATATTGCTGATTTTAAAAAAATAGCAGAATCCAATTCCGTAGTGGTTAAATACGAATGGATTAACAATTTAGATCTAGTATTTTCAAATAATGAGACCTACGATTTAACTTTTATAGATACATGGCATGTTTACGGTCAATTAAAGAGAGAGCTTGAAAAGTTTTCAAAAATAACAAATAAATATATAATTATGCATGATACAGAAATTGATGGTATAGAAGGAGAAACAAAACGATCAAATGGATTATATAATTGGTTATATGTTGGTAATAATTTAGATGGCCTAGTAAGTAGGACTAAAATACCAAAGCATGAAATATTGAAAGGTCTAATACCTGCAATTGATGAATTTTTAATAGCCAATACAAACTGGATAATGGACAAACAATATAAAAACAATAATGGATTAACTATATTAAAAAAAGTATACTAATATAAATTTATATTACTATAATTTAACGAATGATTAATAAAATGAATTAATGTGAAAAAACTATTGTTATATTTAGAAAAAAGATATCTAGTTTGTTATTTCTTTATATTCAAGTACTTAATGTAATTCTCTAACAAAAATATTATAACCTTTATTATTATATATATCATAATTACAATTATGAATATCTTCACCACATAATAAAATAATTTCGTTTGGTTTATATATTTTATTTACATTATCAAAAAATGGCATACCTCTATGATATGATCCATAAATTATAATATCAAAATATTTATTATTAATATGTTCTTCAATATTGTAATCTAAAGAAGCATCATGTAATTCTGATTCTAATAAATAAGTATATGATATTCCTTTTCCATATAGTTGTTTATAATTTATAGTATTTGATTTATAAATATGAGGTATTTTTGGATAATCATGGCATTTTATACCTAATAATTCTTTAAATCCATGTAAAGTTAGACATCTTAAATAATCAGGACTTGTATCACCCGATAAATATAAAATATTATTAGCATCTTTAAAATTTGTTTTATCTAATATATATTTGGCTAATTTAATTGTTGTTAGATTATAACGAGTATACTCTAATAATTTATTAACTAATAAATTATACTGATTTAAATTTTCTTCAGTTAGTTGATTTGTATTTTTTTTACTGAATTCATTATATAATAAATTTCCTTCTAATAATAAATTCTTTGGTAATAATGCCATAGTATTTGCAGGACATAGGTGAATATCTGGAAAAAATGGAATACACCCATTTGCTAAAATTTCATAATGTCTCATACAATCCCATCCGCCCTTTTTAGTAGTCATAGCAAAGAATGATTTTCTATATTCATTATAATAATCTTCTTCATTATTATAAATATAAGTAGACGCATTACCTGGTATTATATTTGATAAAATCTTCTTTTTACAATGAATAAAATTTACTATTTTTTCTTGTGGAATAGAAAAAGTAATTGGGTATAACATTGTATATATATATATATATATATATATATATATATATATATTATTTTATTTATTTTATATATATAATGAATTTATATAATCATTATAATGGTAGTGGTATTTTTATACAAATTGGTGCTGGTGCCGGAGATTTAGATAAAAGAGCAAATTGTCGAGATGGATTTACAGAATTTATAAAAAATTTACCCAGAGAGCGTATAAAAAAAATTATTCTAGTTGAACCGAATAAATTAAATATTCCATTATTAAAAGAATGTTGGAAAGACTATCCAGAAAGTAGTATATATGAAATAGGTATTGTTACAAAAGAATATAAAAGCGATAGTGTAGATTTTTTTTATTGTCCTTTAGATGAACCACATTATCAAGTAGCATCAATCATAAAAGAACATGTGCAAAAACATTATGGTAAAGACTGTGAACTAAATAAATTTGTTTCTCCGGTGAAAAGATTAGAAAATTTTATAAATGAAATTACTACGGAGGAAATTGAACTATTAGCATTGGATATAGAAGGTATTGATGCTGAAGTAATATTAGATACGGATTTTAATAATTTAAAATTAAAATATTTATCATTCGAACAAATTCATTTAGGAAATAATAGAAATAATGTATTAAATCATTTAAAAAATAGTAATTTCAATTTCCTAGGTATAGGGATAGATTATAATGGTTTAGATTATTTATATATTAATGAACGTTTTACTTGATATACTATTTTAACTATCCCCATAAAATTCTTTAACTAGTGGATTGCATTTAATTTTTGAATAATCAAAGCTAGTTAAATATAGCCCGTCGAGAGATTTTAATCGCGACAACGCAACATATGTTTGGCCGTAGGCAAATATATTGCTACCAATATCTATAATAGCATTTTCAAGTGTTAGTCCTTGTGCTTTATGAATAGTAATAGCCCACGAATAAATAAGCGGTATTTGACTTAATCCAACACTTTTATTAGTTTCGGACTTCCAAATATAGTAATCTATTAAAATTGGCTCTTTAATATTATTAAATTGCACATATGGAAGATTTTTCTCATTAAACCCCACAATTATTCCCTGACTTCCATTAGCAATTTGTAGCTCTCCGCATAAAGTTAGATTTACAACACACATAACGTGTGTCCCTATTTTAAGTTTCAGCGTTTTTTCTGCTATTATATTAGCTGCTAAAAAGTCGTAATCGCGTTTTAAATGGTCATTACTTTTCAATAATAATGCAAGCATATTGTCGCTAAAAATATCACTCTTACCCTCATTACTTTTGCAGTCGTTACTCTTAGAAGCAAGGTCAACATAAGCAAGTTCATATACGACTTCCTGAGCTGAGCTGTCTAACTTTAAATATTCTTTAGAATTAATATGCTCAACATCTCTCTTAATAGGTGAGAGAATAGTCAAAACTTTTTCTTTTTTAATTAAATCTAGGTCTTCGTGGTCAAAAATACGACTAGCCAATGTTGCTTTTGTAGAAGGAGTTATTTGGCCTTTTCTAATATATTTTAAGACCTTTAATAATGTTTCATCATTTTGTCGGAATATGGTTTTTAGCACAATTTGATTTTCTTTAGTAAATAGTTGGTTCCATAGTTCGTGTTCAAAACAATACATACTATCTTCCTTTTCTTTTTCACCACAATTAGTGAATACAGGAGAGAGCTGATAAAAATCTCCTGTAAAAATGACTTGCAGTCCGCCAAATGGCACATTTTTCTTATAAAATTTCCTAGCAATAAGGTCTAATAATAATAATATTTTTAATGACATCATACTAACTTCGTCAATAATAAGGATTTCTAAACCTCTCCAATTTTTCAATTTATGCCTTTTTTTGGTGAAAAGTTCTTCAACAATTTCCGAGTTCTTCTTATTTGCTAGTCCAATACCTGAAAACATATGCAGTGTTGTTGCTTTGCATTGAAGCAAAATAGCAGCACAACCTGTTAGAGCACACACTTTTATGATTTTCTTTTTCTCTTCGGCATCACTTACAATTTGTTTAATTAAAAATGATTTGCCTGTGCCTCCTGGGCCTGTTATAAACAAATTCTCTCCTTTTATATATTTGTCAAAGCATATTTGTTGCTCATAACTGAAAGTAGCCATATATATATTTTTATAACAGCTTAAAGAAGTTATTACAAATTGTCAATTTTTTAAGTTAATAATTTAAATTATAAAATTGAAATAATATAAAATGTTATTACTAATAACATTATATTTTTATTAATGGAAAAGCGAATTAATAGTAAAGTAACCGATTATATTGACAATTTAAAGAAACATATTAAATCTTATGTTGAAACAAATGAAAACATATGCTTTAAAGAAAAAAGCGACTTATTAAAGTTTATTTATGATTTTGAGACATTAGAAATCAATAAGCAAGACTTCGTAAAGCGAAAGCGGAGTAAGTCGGTTGTGCCGTTTTACAATCGTTGTATTGCTAAAAAGTCTTGTGGTGAGCAGTGCACTCGTAAAAAGAAGACGCAATCAAATTATTGCGGAACGCACGATAAAAATAGGCCTCATGGTGAGCTAAACGATTGTGAAAAAGAGGAAAACATTTTAAAAAAGGTAGAAATATGGATTCAAGAAATAAACGGAATTTCGTATTATATTGATAAAAATAATAATGTATATAAAACAGAAGATATATTATGTAATAGCCAAAGCCCAAGCATTATAGCTAAATATGGAGTGGAAAACGGAGTATATAAATTTGTGAATACATATAATAGTAATTAAAATAAAAATGATTTACAAAGTAAAAAAAAATTGAAATAATAATTATTCTTTTTTTTTCTTGTATTAAATGCTTTTAACTGAACTGGTAGAATTATTATCTGAACATTTTAATATTTCTAACAATGCTATTACAACTATTTTGCAAAATAATAATATAAGAATTAATCAAAGATTATTATTAGAAAAAGCCGTGCTTATTATGAATAAACCTGAAGTAAAAAAAAATAACACTACTAAAACAAATGTTATTAATGAAGATGTAGAAACCAAGGTTGCAGAAAATAAAATTAGGGTTGAAGAAAATAAAATTAGGGTTGAAGAAAATAAGACAAATATTGAAAACAAACCAACGCGAGGTCGTGGAAGACCTCGTAAGAATACAGTTATGAGTGAGGAAGTTGAAAAAGAAGAAGAAATATGCGTGGAGGTTGAGGAAGTAACCGTTGAAGGAATAACATATTATAAGACTAGTGAGAATGTAATATTAAGTAAAGACTTAACAATAGAGGGTATAATGAGAAATGGTAAGATTGTGAAAGGAGTGCATTAAATTATTTGCTTTATTAATTTAATTTTTTTTCGTTTTTTTTATTTTAAACAAAAAAAATATGGAATGCGTTTTTTTTTGTTTTTTCAATCCCAAATGCGTGAATTATTCGTCGTTATCGTCGTCGTCGTCATCGTGTTCATCGTCATCATCGTGGTGTGTAGGTTTATTAGGAGGAGGATAAGACTTAGCCTTAGCCTTAGCATTCCACTCATCCTTTTCATCGGAA